>JAABUW010000053.1_pt1 | contig 229603 bp, 82 predicted proteins | sample 5560081 | NCBI WGS metagenome assembly JAABUW01 (sample SAMN10711882, study PRJNA513363) | rock metagenome | isolation source: Antarctica rocks | place: Antarctica: Victoria Land, Knobhead sud
AAAGATAATATTCAAAAAAAAAAAAAAAAAAAAAAAAATTTTAATAAAAAACCTAAAAATAGTAAATTCGGATTTAAGATTTTAAATCCGTAATTTTCTACTAGCGCCGGGTAGCTCGCTAAGGCTATATAGAGCGCTATAACCACGCTAATTTAATTTAGATTTTAAATTACGTCGATTCACGAAAATTATATACGCGCGTAATACCCCTTAAACTAGCGCGGTATTATAGACTATATAATTCACTGATAATTATATATATCTAATTATCTACCGGTACTACTTAGACTAGCTTATTCCTATTTATTTAAATTTATTTAAAATGAGTCGAGGTACTAAATACGTATTTAGATACTTTAGACGAAAGTAGGTATTAAATCGATCTTTAGGGCTGGTATATAAGCTAAATAAATCTAAACGCCTTTTCCGCCTTTTTCGGTAGAATACGGGCTCACCGCTTTACCGATATATAACCTTAGCGAGCTACCCGCCGCTAGTAAAAAATCACGGATTTAAAATCTTAAATCCGAAGTTACTATTTTTAGGTTTTTTATTAAAAAAATTTTTTTTTTTTTTTTTTTAAACGTTGTCTTTTCGATATTTTTCCGCCTAAAGCCGGTAAAATACGTATTTAGTACCTCGACTCTTCTATTACGGTCTCCCGCTTTACCGATGAACTTACTTTTAAATAATATTATTAATATCGCTTCCGTTACTTCTTATATAATTATAATTATAAACGATTACTAGTATATACCTAACGACTTTAATATAGTTAAGGATATTATTTTATATATAAACCGTTAGAAAGAGAGTTTAAGAATAAATAATTCGGTAGTTTTCTAATAACGCTTAATTTCGTATAGAGCGACGGTTAAATTATTTAAATTAATTTTAATTATTATAATAATTATTAGAATTTAATTTACTATCCTTTTTTTATACTTTATATTTACGTATTTATCTAGTTATACTACGTAGAGTTAAGGTACTAGGAATAATCTTCTTTATTTTAATTATTAATAATTTTCTAGGGGTCTTCCCCCCCGTAGTATTTCTAACTTTTTATATAAATCTAGCTCTACCTCTATAAATACGCGCTATATTAAATTATTTAAGAAGTAGTGTTTTAGTTAATTAAAAAGCGGTATTTTAATTAATTAAGAAACGATATTTATAATAATTTAAAATAATAAAGAAACTAGTAACGATAATAAAACTAGTAATAATAGTAATAATTACGAGGTTAAAGTTATTAATATCGATAATTATTATTTTATAAACGATAAAATTCACCTAAATTATATAAGAATATAATTATTATTATCTACTTTATTTATTCTATTTAGGATATTTATTTATTCTACTTTAATAAATTTAGAATATTACGAACTAGGTATAATTTAATCTAGTATAAAGAGTAAAATACTCGGGTACTTTATTAACTATTATTATAAATTAATTATAATAATCTTTCTAATAATCGTATAATTAAATAAGACTTTAAATAGGTTTTAGGGTCTATATTAAATACGGGAGCGAGTACTTTTTTAAGTATAACGTCCTACTTCCCGTAATTAAATCCTTAATATTAACGAAGTCTTCGGTGATCTTCCCCCTACTTTTATCGTTTTATTTATAATTAATAATTATTTCGTAAAGTATACCTTAGTTTTTTTTTATATTTATTATTTAATAATTAAAGCGCGTTATTCTCGCCGCTAGGTTATATTAATTTTATATATATTAAGAAGTTAGAATTCTTATTATACCGAAACGAATTAATTCTTTTATAGATTAACCGCGTAGTAAGTCTATTCGGTAATAAATTATTAAAAAAATATTTATAATTCCCGTTTCCTAGTTAAAAAAGACCCCGAGATTAAAACCGAGTAAATATTATATAATTTAATAAATTTCTTATATAATACCGAAATTATTATTAAATAGTATAGATTTAGTATTAATAACGGTAATAATATCGATAGTTTAGTTATTACGTCTCGTCGGTTATAAGGACGACCGAAGGGATTTTAAAGACCTAGGAAGAAATTAAAAAAATACTCGATTAATATATTAATAATAAAGATAAAGACTCGTTTTATTTAAGTTTTATTATTCGAAAAGTAATATATAAATTATTAAAGAAATAATATAACTACGGTATTAATAGTATAAAAGAAACTCCGTATTATTAAAGAGTTCTAAAAAGTATTAAAGACCTACTAGGTTATTATTTTAATTTAAACGAAGTAGGAGATCCTTCTAAAAAGACATAATCTAAGTTATTTATTATTCTAATAATTATTATAATAATTATTTTCCGTACGCTGCGGAATAGGGAAGGGAATTTTGACTTTTTCGAAAATCGAGGAAGAGAATTCAAAAAATTAGGACAAATATTAGTATAAAAAAAATTCCCTTCCCTAAAGAAGGGAAGGGAATAGAGTCAAAAAGGCCGATTCTCTTCCCTGTTCCGCAGCGTAGTTTTCCGATTAAAACTACCTAAATTAATAGTATTATATATTAGTATAAAAAAAATTCCCTTCCCTAAAGAAGGGAAGGGAATAGAGTCAAAAAGGCCGATTCTCTTCCCTGTTCCGCAGCGTAGTTTTCCGATTAAAACTACCTAAATTAATAGTATTATATATTTTATAAAGAAAATTAGTATAACTTTATAAAGTTAAAATATATTAATTTAAAATAATATTAATATTATATAAAAGGATTTAAACGAGTTAGAGGTATATTAAAATAATATTTAAATTTTAATTATTAAGAAATTATATTAATAATAACCTAATCTAAACCTAGCCTAAATCGTATTTTAATAAATCGTAGATAAAGAGACCGAAGGGTTATTATTAATTATTAATTAATATACTCTAATCTAGGAAGCCTAGAAAAGAGTAGATATAATAATATATATTATTAAAATTAACGAATTCCGCTTTAGGCGGGCTATATAGTATAAATCTATTTAAAGTTTATTTCGTAAAATTAATTATCTTAAACGTTACGACCTAAGGACGTATAAATATATTATTTTCGCCTAGTATAATTACCTTAATTAAAATATAGTATAGATTTCTAATAATTATTCTAATAATTATTCTAATAATTAGGCTAGCTAACTATTATTAGGGTTTACTAGTTTTATAGATAAAACCGTACTAGTATTTTACGAAAGAAGAGATTACTATATAATAAAATATAATTTCCTACTTTTAAATAGAGGAGGAGAACGAGTAGATTTCTTTACCGAGACCTATTTAATAATAAAAGAGGTATAATTTATTTTATTATAACTAGATCCCGGATAAAAACTCTAGAAATATTAAAGAGGTATTTATTTTAATTTTTAAAGAGTTTAATATAAAGTTACCTCCTAATTAAAAGTATATTACGCCGTTATTAATACGTCTATATATATTCGACGAGGAGTTATCGAATTTCCTAGCGCCTAATTTCTAGTTTCTTAATATAATTATATACTTCGATATTCAATAGTCTCCCTTCTTAATTATTAGAATAATTATTATAAATATATTTATTATTAGATATAAATAAATTAAAATATATTCTTATATCTAAAATCGCGTAGAAACTTAAAATCCTTCGGAAGTATTATTATACGTTTATAATAATAAACTACTAGTTAAAGAACTAGATAATATTAATAATAGTTTATAGAATAATATACTATAATCTTATATTTAAACTCTAATATTAAATAAGTTTCTACCGCCTCTTAAAGAGTAGTTATTATAACGGATTAAATACGTCTAGAAAACCCGATATTTATATAAAGCTCTTTAACTACTCGATAGAAAATAAATTTTAAAAGTAATAATTCGGTCGATTTCTAGTACTTCTTAATTTACCTTAAAGTTATTACTATTTTTTATTAATTAGAGGCTTCGACTTATTATTAATTAAAAAATAATTTATTACTACGTTTAAATTTACGATATTTAAGATTTTTTAAAATTAGGTCCTAGGTACTAGGTACCTTCCTAGGCGCCTTCTAGGCCTTTATTCTTCGAGGTATCTTTATTCTTTTTAATAATAAACCTTCTAAAAAATAATAATATACGTAGGATTACTAAATAATATCGAGAAAGAGTAGAGAATAATAATAATAATAAATATAATATTTTAATAGATAATCTCGCCGCTCGGATATATAATCGTCCGAGTTAAAATTAAGCCTAGAGTATTTTAGTAGATAATCTCGCCGCTCGTTACTCGAATATATAATCGTCCGAGTTAAATTTAACCCTAGATTTAAATTATAAATAAGTTTTATTAAAGGCGTAGCTTAATTAAGGTTATATTATATTAAATAAACCCTTAATATACTCTAAACTTTAGAGTATAAACCTTTTTAATATTCGTTATAAAATTAACTCTATTTACTAGTATATTTTAATATTAATATTCTTCTATAATTATCCTACCGCTTATTTTTAAGAATATATCGATTCGATATTAGTAAAAAGTAAAGTATAAATATATATATATATAGAAATATTAGATCTTAATTCTAATAATCTTTCTAATAATTAATTATTTATTATATAATATTAATTAAACTCTTTATTACTTTCTTTAGAACCTATATTAAATTAACTAGGTAAAGATTATTTAAATAATATCTTCGATAATAAATCTTTTTATAATATTAAAAACTTTATAAACTATTACTTTAAATAACCTCTTAATATTATAATAAAAGGAAAATAATAAAGATATTATATCTTCTTTAATATTAAAAAGGATATATTCTTAGACTAGTAAAAATAAACTATATAATATAAATATCCCGATAATAATAAATAGTATAAGAAGATTAATTTTAATAAGATATAATCCCGAAAGTTTATAATATAAACGTCTTTCGAAGAAGGAGTAATCGTAGGCTCCGGAAAATTATCGATAATTTATTTATAATATAACGATATATTAATTTATCCTTATATAAATTAAGGTATTAAGTTAAAGAGAGACTATATAAAAAAGAAAAGTTATAAAGACTCGGCGAGTATACGTAATATAACGTAATTAATATTTAGAGAAATTATCCCTACGTAGGTAAAAGTCTAGATTATTATAATAATTATTAGAATTCCTTGACTAATTCGAACGTAGCGCCGTTAAATTAAAAGTACTAAAGTTACGATTAATAGTTTTATACTTTAACGATTAGACTTTAAAAAGGCTTTCCTATAAATAATTACTATAGTAAGAATATTATATAACTCTCTTAATAATATCCTAGTTTAATGTCCGTTTCTTTATTTAAACTTTACTACTATATTACCAAGTCCTTTAACGATTAAGAATAAACTTTTATAACGATTCGAGAAGATTAAAGAGAAGTTATTTAATACTTTACCCGATAATAAATTAAAGGTATCCCTTACTTTAGATAAATAATTACTCTACGATATATCTTTATATATAATTATTATTACTTATTTTATTAACGCCGAGTAGAAATATTATAAAGTTATTATTAATTTTAAATATATTAAAGGGAAATATACTAGTAAAAGACTAGCGGACGTTTTAACTAAAGTCGTCTATAAATATAAAATCGAGTATCGGATCTATATTATTATAAATAATAATACTAGTAATATATAAATAATATTCGATAGTATTATTCTTATATTTATATAGAGGAATAAAAAGGTTAAACGGATATTTATTAAATAATCGTCTATATATATACTATATCTTATATATATAATTTAATTTATCGTTAAAGTATTATTAAATACGATTTATCTTTCGCCTATAAACGAATAATTTTAAAGAGGTTAAGATAAATAATAAAACTCTCGCGATTTCTAGACTAGCGCGTAAAAGAGTTTACTATTAATACTAGTTAAGGTATAAGAATTCTAATAATCTTTATAATAATCTAACCCTATTAGATATAGAAAACTACGGTATTTATTAATACGAGTAACTAGCGTAGAACCTAGTTCCGAGATATTTAATAAAAGAGACTCGATATTATAAAAAAAAGTATATCGAATTTATTAAAAAAAAAATATTAAACTAAGGCTAGTAAAGTTTATTTAGGATATTAAAATATAATAGGATTCGATATATTATATAATAATCCGTATATTTAAACTACGTTATAATATTAAAAATTATTTTATATAAGTTGAAATTTCTTATCTTAAATTAAAAATAAAAGAATAAAGTTATATTATTTACCTAATTAATATTATAAAGGAGTTCGCGAAAATAACGAGCGTTATTAGTATAACGAAGATTATTATTAGTTACCGTATTTTTATAATTTATAATAAACTTTTTAGTTATTTAGAAAAGATTATAAAGTAATTTTATTTAAAACGAGTACCGTAGAAGCCTAAAATAAAGATTATATTATATTAAGCGACCGAAAAATTAAACTAGTATTACGTTAAGACTAAAGGCGGTCTAATATATTTCTATAATAAAACGGCCTTATTAAACCTTATAGAAAGTAGGAAAATATTCGAGACTTTAAAGTAAAAGATTAATATTAAATAATTATTATAATTATTAATTTATTAATCCGCTCTCGAGGTAGAGTATAAGGAATATTAAACGAATATACTAGCTTCGAGTAGGTTATTTAATTTTATATAAAGTTATAAACGCGATTTAAATAATAAACTTATTTAAATACTAGACGTAAATTCTAGTAATAAAGAAGAAGAAGATAACGAGTTCTAAAGGTATAAAAATATTAATAAATTCTAATAATCTTTCTAATAATTAATTCCGTTAATCTCTTTAATATCGTTCTCTAATTAATCTACGGAATAGAATATTCTAATACTATAGAAGTAATTTACCCCTCGGTTTTTAATTCTTAATATAATTACTCGTAATATATTAGTCGTACCGATTATAAATATCAACGTAGAGCGTTTATTCTTTATCGCTACGAGGTTATATAGTATTTAGAAACTATAAATACTAGTAATTTTTTAAGCTATAATTATATTATATAAATATAATAAAAGAATAAAGGAAGACCGACCTTAAAATATCTTATTTTATTTATTTAATAATTAAATTAATAATCTTTTTTAGGAAGATATAGAATAGGAAGAAATTATTTATAAAGAGGACTTAAAGGAAAAGCGATAATATAACGATAAATAAAAAGTATTTAATAATAATAACGAAGACGAGCCTACCTATATAAGTTTTAATTAAGATTATAATTATAATAATTATATTAATAATTAATCTCTAGCCGTTAGAAATATAGAAGAAATATTCGTATTAATAATATAACTCTATAATTAATATTTAAAACCTAGCTCGGAAAAGGAGTAATTATATAAAGATTAATTTAGAGGTCGATAAATATAGTAGAGATAATAAAGGATCTAAGCCTAGTCTACTTAATTATTCGGCTAGAGTAGAAGAAAGTATTCGTAATAATTAATAACCTACGGGCCTAGCTTTTTAATTAGGATTAAAAAAGAATATTTATAAAATTTAAATAAATAAAAATACTATTATCTAATATATATTAAAATCTTCTTACTATAAATTATCTTCTAAAATCCTACTATATCGAGTATATTCCTAAAGTTAATTAATTATATATTTATTACTAGGGATCCCTCGGTAAATCCCTACCCCACCCCACCCTAATTTAGGGTAGGGATCGAACCGCGATCCCTACCCCACGCCCCACCCCACCCTACCCCACCCTAGCATTCCCTCTAGGGATCCCCACGCCAATCCGAAGCGTAATTGAAAGTCTGTACTTTTCGTGGTTTAGGCGTCGATCATCCTGTCTTGGCGGCCGGAATTATCCAACCACGTCGGGTTAAAACTATAATTCAAAGAGAGGCCCCCTAAGCCAGCCCCTAAGCGAGGCCCGAAAGACCCTCAGAGAGAGGTTATTAGGCGCTCGCAGGAAGATCTCCCGGGTAGGCTCCGGGGGTAGCCCTGGGGAAATCATTGAATTTTATTTTTAACAGGAAATCAACAACCAATTTTCAAATTTCGAGCTCAACCTCACCCACGAAGTGCCCGCTCTGAACACCATCTAACATCATGGAAAGGCAAACGAATATGCGGGCCCTCTTCACTTTAGCGAAAAACCAGCGTAAACAGCTTGAGATCTCCTCAGATTCAACTAGTGCCCTCTACCAAGAAAACCTACAAGCAGCTATCGTAACGCTCGAAGAGTGCCGCAGAATCGCAGACCGGATATCCTTGTTCAGCCCGAACGAGACTGAAGACGATATATCGTCTGGGGACTTACAGTAGTAGCTGTCACGGTGAAGCTCGACTTCATCAGCATGGCTGACAGGCTCTAGATATCTCCTCCTCGACTATTACTTGGCGGATCTCATACTAAAAGACAGCGTGTCAAACCGTAAGGCGGTACTGCGGCGAGCGCAGGATGCCTACGAACGTTACTTGAGCCTTCTTGATACCTATCGGATGCTCTCTTCGAGCGACAGAAAGTTATACGAGGAATACATCGATAATAGGGATCAATTCTCTCTGGTTTCGAGCAGCGACCCTTCAGCGCGCAGAGATGCAAAGATCGCCCGCTATAAGCAAGAGAATGAATTGAAGCTCAAGCTTGAGGTTTGCATAGCCCCTCTACCTGCAAGCTACTTTCCTAACGAGCATACTAGTTCATCTCTAAAGTCCCGTTGGAGCTCCAAGGCGACGATGCCGCCTCCAGAGAACTCTTCTTAGCGGAGATACAGCTCTGTGTCCACCATACATTTCATGCCCTTGATCAGACAGCCCAAGAGCTTGCGATCTTAGCCCTTATGCCGCCAACGCCACCTCCTGGTCCTGAACAGCGAGAAGCCGACTACCGTGAACGCAATGATCAGCGCAGAGACCCCTACTCCGATCGCCTTGATCCTCCAAATTCGCAGCTCATGAATGGAGGAAAGGCGGTGCCAATACTCAGCAAAGATGGGAAGCCTCTCAAACCCTTCACCTTACTGAATAGTCGGCAAAGGTTCCGAGATGGGGTATTCAGATCAGACCATAGCCTGCCAACCATGACGATAGACGAGTATCTGGCAGAGGAGAAGAGAAGAGGAGGTATAATAGATGGCGGAGGAGAGCAAACAGGAATGCCTGCTGAGCCAGATGAGGACAATCTGGAGAAGGCGGATGCAGAGACCATGAAGGCAAGGGATTGGGATGAATTCACAGAGTCTAATACGAAGGGTAGCGGGAACACATTGAATCGTGGGTAGCTCGTAGAAAATTACCTAGTCTAAAGCTCAGAACCATTTGAATCATCCTGAGCATCTGCTGGAGAGACTGCAAAGACCTATTTTCGGACCCCAAGAAACGCCACGCTTTATATCTCATAAATCATTCAAACCACAGCACAGGGCCTATCACCCAAGCAACTTCATCTTTTTCTTTTTTCTCCCCCCCACATCCCCAGCCGGACCCTTCCCCTGCTGAAAATCCCTCCAACTCCCAATCCGATTTTCCCTCGTCTGTTCCCACGCCTGCTCATGGTCCCTCCTCCTCTTCCTACTCTCAATTTCCTCATCCTGTTTCTTCTGTTCTCTCCCTTCCTCCTGCATCTGCGCCTTCACCTGCTTTCTTCTCCTCGCTTCATTATCTACCAGCACCTCTACCGTCTTTCTCCTCCATGCTTCCCGGAAGTCTTTGTCTGGGCTCTTGACCTCTTCGCTGTCTACTGTGAGCTTTCTTTGCCGCATTAGTAGCATGCGAGCGTCAGCTATGCATTCGTCGAGGCGGGTGCGTGCTTTCTCGTCCATGAGTTCGGTTTGAGCTTTCTTGAGGCGGTCAAAGGCGTCGGGAGCTTGAGGGTTTGAGGTTTTATCAGGATGTATTAGGAGGGATTTCTTGCGGTAGCATAATTTGATGTCGGACTCTGAGACACCAGGCTGAAGGTCAAGGACTGCGTAGCTAAGATCAATGGTATCGTCAGCATTGTAGAAGCAGGAATTGGCCTGGGGAAACATACGCATCTAATTTGAACGCTTTGAGTATTCGGTCAATTTCAGCATCCTACAAGAAGATGATTAGCCGAGCGACCAAAAGCTGGCTCGAGGGGCACACTTTATTGTATTCTGCTGCTTCTTTTTCCAAGGCATCGAGAGCGTCAAGCTCGTCTTTGCCTCCCCCCTCCTCTTTCACTTCTTCTTTAAGCTCTTCCTTAATCATCATTACCGTAAACAACTTTGGATTTGAATATTCAATGCAATATACTGATTGCTTGATTTCGAAAGAGCTGTTCGAGTCTGAGGCTGGACCTTATCTTATCTTAGCGTGGCCAATATCTCGGGCACCAAGCCGAAGTTATTCACTTCCAAAATACGCAAGCTCCTCACATAGACGATAATGGCGCCCTTACCCGCGGGGCGGAAGAAGCCACTCAAAGCGAGCAGTCAGCCTATACCATTGAAGAGAAAACGTGAAGAAGAAGACTTGGACAGTCTCAACCAGCGGGTCAAGGACATCAATGTCAAAGAAAATGACTACGACACGTTCGAGAGCCTGCCGCTTTCGCAGCCAACAGCCTCTGGACTTGAGGCCTCACACTTCAAGACCTTGACAGATATTCAGAAGAGAGGCGTCCCACATGCCTTGAAAGGCTCAGATATACTTGGCGCTGCAAAGACTGGCAGTGGAAAAACCCTCGCCTTCCTGGTGCCTATCCTAGAGAACCTCTACCGAAGGAAATGGACAGAATTAGACGGACTCGGGGCCCTCATTCTCTCGCCTACAAGGGAGCTTGCGATCCAGATTTTCGAGGTGCTGCGGAAGATTGGGCGCTACCATGCGTTCTCAGCTGGCCTGGTGATCGGGGGAAAGAGTCTACAGGAAGAGAGGGAAAGGCTGGGGCGGATGAATATTTTGGTGTGCACGCCTGGTCGGATGCTGCAGCATATGGACCAGACGGCGGCATTAGAGATCGATAATTTACAAATGCTAGTACTAGATGAGGCGGACAGGATAATGGATATGGGCTTTCAAAGCACCGTGGATGCTATTGTTGACCATTTGCCAAAGGAACGACAGACCTTGCTCTTCAGCGCCACGCAGACAAAAAAGGTCTCCGACCTGGCCAGGCTGAGTCTGAAAGATCCGGAGTATGTGTCCGTCCACGAGGATGCTAGCAGCGCGACTCCATCGACATTACAGCACAATTACATTGTTACGCCTTTGCCCGAGAAGCTAGATACGCTTTGGAGCTTTATAAGGTCTAATCTCAAAGCTAAGATCCTTGTCTTCCTATCGTCGGGCAAGCAAGTTCGCTTTGTGTACGAAGCCTTCCGACACATGCAACCTGGTATCCCTCTGATGCATCTCCATGGAAGGCAGAAGCAAACGGCAAGATTAGATATTACGACCAAGTTCTCTGCTACTAAGAATTCATGTCTACTTGCAACGGACGTTGTCGCCAGGGGTTTAGACTTCCCAGCGGTTGATTGGGTAATTCAATTGGATTGTCCTGAAGATGCAGATACGTATATCCATCGCGTTGGGCGGACAGCCCGCTACGAGCGAGATGGGCGAGCAGTGCTTTTTCTTGAGCCAAGTGAAGAGGAAGGCATGCTGAAGCGACTAGAGCAGAAAAAAGTTAAAGTCGAGAAGATCAACGTGCGCCAGAAAAAGCAGCAGGGCATCAAGAACCAGTTGCAGAATATGTGCTTTAAGGATCCAGAGCTGAAATACCTAGGTCAGAAAGCTTTTGTATCATATGTTCGATCGATACATGTACAAAAGGATAAGGAGGTGTTCAAGCTCAACGATTTGCCACTAGAGGAATTTTCTGCAAGCTTAGGACTTCCAGGAGCTCCAAAGATCAAGTTTCTCAAGGGCGATAATGCTAAAAGTTTGAAGAACGCACCTCGGCAAGCTGCGTCTTCGTCAGAAGAGGAAAGCGCTGAGGAGGGAGGTACCAAAACCCAGAAGACCACTGCGAAAACGAAATACGACCGAATGTTTGAGCGAAGAAATCAAGATGTGTTCGCTGACCACTACGCAAAGCTTGTCAACGACTGTAACGATGGGGGAGCATACAACGCCGGTGATGCATATGAAGACAACGGCTTCCTTAGCGTCAAGCGACGTCTAAGTGCTGCGTCAAGCATCGATAGTGAATCTGAAGGTGACGATGTTGCTCCAAAATCTACGACCGGCAAAGATGGCAAGAAGCCTATGAACGTCGACTCGAAACGAAAAGAAAAGCTACTAAAGTCCAAGAAGAAGCTTCTGAAGTTCAAAGAAAAGGGCAAGAAACTTGTCTTCGATGAAGAAGGCAACCCACATCAAATCTACGAGCTTGAGGATGAGAATCGGTTCAGGCAGCGAGGACCAGCAGATGCTCAAAAGACTAAATTCCTGGAAGCTGAGCAGGAACGGTTGCAGACCGCCGATTTGGGTGACAAGCAGGCTGCAAAGATCAAAAAGAAGAAGAAGCGAGAAAAGAGAAATGCTAGGGAGGCAGCTGAATTGGATGAGCCTGGAGACGAAAGGCAAGCCGTGCTGGTACCCTACGAAGGAAGCGGTGGTGAAGCTGGAGTTGAAGGAGACTTCTCTGAAGAGGATGAAAATCCTGTCCTCACCAAGAAGAGGCCGAAGAAATGGTTTGAGGATGACTCTGGCGAAGAGAAGAAGTTCAAGCGGAGGAGAAAGGCCAGTGATGATGAGCCCGAGACTTTAGAAGATCTGGAAGCTATGGCATCTGGTTTGCTGGGTTAAAGTTAGACTCCGAAGAAGCAGAGATAGCATGATAATAGCTACTGAGTTGTAAGAATCCAAAAATAACTAGTAGGCCCAGCTTAGGACTTTGTTGGACCCGAGTATGCGTCGATTCCTTCGGGCCGTGGAATTTTTGTTGCGGGCGTCGTTAGATGCAAAGGCCCCTAAGACTCCCACTTCTTAGAGCGAACTTCCCCGCATGAATCCCCCCCGGGGGACCCCCAAACCAAGGCGTGTGAAGCCCGCGCCGCAACCCACGAGAAGTTCCGCGGTGGAGTGACGTTCCTCTGTTGATCGTTGAGTGATACATATGTGGCTTCGAGGGTCAGCAATCCTCCGACACATCAATGGATTTGATCTCCTCAACCCAGTCTCGCAATGACAGAGACTGAGATCAGACCTCCTGCTTCTAGTCAAACTCTGCAAAAGCCCATGAGCAATGGCGACTCTACTCCTCTCCGCACCCTCTGCGCACAGCTTCATGCCCAAGTCACAGCGTTCCTTCAGGAAGACGTCGAGACGGAAATGTTGAAGAATGTACAAGCGCAATGTCGAAATTCCCTCAATATCATCTCAGAAGCAATTGAACGATATCCGTAAGTGCTCGCCCTTAGCCCTCAGCCACTCATGGCTAAGACGTCCCCCAGACTCCATACTATCTCCCTCTCCTACAATGGCGGTAAAGACTGCCTCGTCCTCCTAATCCTCTACCTCTCCCTCCTCTCAACTCACCCCCACCTACCACCCACCCTCTCCTCAATTCTCATCCCCCCACCCCACCCCTTCCCCGCTGTCGACGCCTTCATCGCCCAAACCTCTACCCGCTACCACCTTGACCTAGCGCGCTACTCCTCCGGCAGCATGAAAGACGCATTCCGAGAATACTTGGACAGCAGAGGCAAAGAAATCCAAGCCATCTTCGTCGGCACCCGCCGCACCGATCCCCATGGCGCAAAACTCACAGCCTTCGACATGACAGATGGCGGCTGGCCGAGTTTCATGCGCGTGCATCCCGTGCTGGAATGGCGGTATGCGGAGGTGTGGGCGTTTTTGAGATATTTGGGGATAGAGTATTGTGAGCTGTATGATCAGGGGTATACGAGTTTAGGAGGAACGAATGATACGCGTCCGAACCCGGCGTTGAGGAAGGAGGGTGGGTATAGGCCTGCGTATGAGTTGGAGGATGATGGGGAGGAGAGGTTGGGGAGGGATTGGTGATTGTTGCAATATGAGCTATGACTCAGGTTACATGAATGATGGAGTGGACACGTGCGCATACGCATTTACATCTGGAAAAAATCGATGACTTTTGAATGACCCCGTCTATATATGATGGTACACAATCCGTTCCGTCTATATGCCATTGATAGTACAAGATCCTTTCTATATGCCCTCATGTTGTACATTGGTTGCAGCCTACCCACCAGCCACCTACGTTTCTCGACTATTGAAAAGAGAGTCCTTATTGCCATCCATCAAAGCCCACACTCACATCCCTTCCCACCCAATTCCTTCCCCAGCAGCCATTACAACCCCTGCTTCGTTGCAACCACATTCCACTTCTCAAATGCTCAAATGCGAACGGTACGCTTGGACGGAAAGATCGAATGCTTTCCCTGAGAGGTACTTCGGCTCTCTCAGGGACGGGGTATAGGTTTTGTAGGATCGTGTATGAGGGGAATTGCTGGCAAGCCAGCAGCAGTAAGATTTGCAATCAACGCAGTAGGCCTTCAATGTCCACCCTTCGCCTCTTCTTCCTCTTCACGCTATTGTTGCTGTGAGGGTTGCTTCGTGATGGGCTCGGCGTTTCAGTCTGATGTCGCCTCCTGCTTGTCTCCTTTGCAGCGGATGGATCGCTAGTCGGAGCTGTTCGGATTGGAGGCAACTGGAGGTGTCTCAGGTTATCACCATTAAGCGATTGGTGGTGATGGCTTGGTGAGCTCCGCGGAATATCGGAGCTCCCACTTGAGCCAGAGTCAGTGCGGGTAGTGCTGTAAGGTAGTGACGGGTGTCGAGGTGGGGAATTCTGCTTGTACTGTGCGAGGCCGAGCGATGGCTGGTATTGAAGCATTTGTTCGTCGTAGGGGGGTGATGTCGAGGACAGCATATAGGGGATAGTGACATCAGACGAAGGGATGCGACGATGAGTATGATGAGGCAAAACCTGCTGAGTCGGCGACTGCATGCTCCTGACGGTCGACGAAGGTAGAATCGGTGGGCTTCGACCAAGCTGATGTAGCGGTGGCGATTGGATAGCTTGCAAGCTGCTCGTGCTCTGGACCAGCGTCAGCACCACAAAGTGAGCACCATCCTTGGCCAGCGAGATCGAGATGGGGAAGCCTCGCGTTTGCTCTCTTGGCAGACGAAAGGTCCAGTACTCTGAACGAGTGCGAAAGCCGGCTGTAGCATGTGCTATATCGAGATGCTCTATAGCCGGCATGGAAGCGCGGGAGCTTTGACCACCGCGCATGTATGAGGAATGAGCCGCATCGCGAAGTTCGGCGCGCATCACCGATTGAAGCCTCTGGATTTTCTCTCGCTCTGCGGGCACCACAAGGTCTAGCAGGGTCTGGGCTCGAGCCGTGAAGGATAGTGATAGCGCATCGGTGAATGCGCGGTTGTGTTGGGCCACGACGAAGTCGGGCGTGAGTAAGACAGTTGGGATACTCTCGTTGAGGAAAGTGCTGGTGGGAGGCGAGATGGCATAGGCTGCGGTTCCCTGTAGATATTGTTGCTGTGAGAACGCCGGATCGGAGGTCCTTGGAAGTTGGTCGACATAAGGGATCTCTGGTTGGGAGCGCAGCTCTCTGTAAGTCTTCGACCTGCGACGACCAGATTGGGAGTCTGAGAGCACACCATTGGGATTTGAGTAGAGCTCAGTGTGAGGATATTCACTGCCAAAGGCCACCTCCCGAATGTTGTCTTCTTCGCGAAGGCGAGGCCTGCCTCGTTTCTTGTGCTGAACATCGACGCAGCTAGCCTAGTGATCGTTAGCATCCTTCAGGGATTCTGAAACATCCCGTTTTTCGCTCACCTCTTTCCCGGTCTGCACACATCGATTGCATGGCCGTTTTGTCTCACATGCTAGATGCTTCTTCTTGCAATTGACACATGCTGATGGAACGTGGGCTTTTGCTCGACGGGCTATGCCAGGGGGTCCAGCGATTAGCTGCGCTTCAGGCGAATCCTGAGCGTTGGATGATAGCTCGTCGTTCGATTCTCGAGTATGGGCGTCACTGCTCAGTCCTAGCGAGGTACCTGATGTCTCGCGGTCAGCGCTATTCGGTGTACTCAAGCCCCCTCGTACATCTTTTCCCAATTTGCTGGTATGGATGACTCGGGTGCTGGGGCTCAACTTGCCCGAAGTAGATGGGCGAGATGATGTCGATGGACGGGATGGTGGAGTCACAGAGTATTGACGATGACCATTGGAACGATGATAACAAGACTCATCAAATTTTGATCGGTCCCAGGAGGCGGACATTGGTGGAGATATGTAGTTGTTGTCTGGTAATGAGTCTCGCCTTTGACTAAGAGGTGGTAGGTGGATTGATAGAGCTTGACAGTTCAAGGCACACCGGGAAGATGGGGACAAAACCTGGTGGCCATGATTCTTAGAGTTGTATAAAGAGTGCATAATGGCGAGATGACCCGAGCGAGAGTGCTTTGGTAAAGAGGCTGTTGAAGTTGACCAAGGCCAGCTTGGTCCGCCTGAGCAGTGATTTCAGGTACAACCGCCAGTTCTTCAATTATACTTGTTTGGTCCAAGCTATGTTTGATGTCCTGATCTTCTTAGTGTAGTTATACGCACAAGCGATATCACGATTATTAGGTTTCGTAAGGTCTTTGTAGAAAATCATGGAACGAAGCTTCAGTGAAAAGATGTTGCGGTTGAATTGATAGTATGCCTGGGCAAGCTACTGGTTGATTGTTTATGTTATGAAAATTTGTCCTTCGAAACAATCTCTGAGTGCTTACGCTCGGCTGTTCTCTGGGAAAAAAGACTGCACAGCTGTTTTCTGTCAAAGCACATTTGAATTTTAAGTATCAAAGCGTCCACTCGACTCAATCATTGAACACCATGAAGATTAGAAGACTCAGACTGGCGAGGAAATGACGACTTCGCGCATAGCAAATCCTTTGGATACAACGGAGAATTCTTCTATGTGCTCGCGGAAAAGAGACAATACGCACGCGCCTGAGAACACATCTCTCAAAGTCGGACGTTGCTTGGGCTGCTATTCGTTCCTTGGACTTGGAACCGTGGCGAGCGAGTATCGGAGCATGATGTAAGGCTATAAGGCGTTTCAGTAGGCTTTATACGCGATATCCTGCCCTTCGGAGAATTGATAGACAATGCGGCAAAGCAGACACATGCTCGAGTTCCATAGGGTCGTGGACTATGACTGCAGGAGTTGTTGGTGTTCTTCACCTTAGACCCTTTTGCCTCTAGCCTTGATTATATTTGACTTGCTAGACCGTCTTGACAATGAACGAGTTGACGAACCTGCCTTGCAAATGCGGCTGCATAAAACGTCAGCCGCAAAACATCTGACCTTTAAAAATCCATAAGTTCGGCCTCTCTACCAGACCTCAGATCGAGCACCTTCACTTCGGATCTACCCAGAATCCTAGCACTCCAGCTCGTCATTTGCTCAACTTGACACCTAGCCCAATCTCTGGTCATACCGGCAATACCATTGAAGCGCACGAGTATGTCAGGGTTGACCACGCGACCATCATCGCGACGATTTTCAATCTCAATAGCTATAATTGCTCGTTAAGGTGGATCTGAGGAGGGAAGTAGATCTCGCAGCAAGCAGGGATAGGGTGTTGGTATGCCCGGTGGCTGATTGGCCTCGAGCCTCAACAGAGTACGGTGAGACCTGATCCGCTGAACAATCGCGAAAGCCTCCAGACTCGAATCATGGCCACGCGCTAGACGGATATGTTTGAAACTTGATGCTGCCGCGGGTGTCTGGGTGGTGCGTTAATAAGGGTATCTTATCCGATTCTTGAGCTTTCATTTTCGGTAAGCCAAACGTAACGGCCTGATATTTCTCCGTAATCTCATAGCTTCTGCACAAGGAACATGTCTTGAATTTTCTGCATGGACCTTTCTCTTATCGAGATTCGGAGCTCTCGCCGCCATTCCTATTGCCGCTAGGCCTTTCAATGGGAATTAGCTTCCATCGGAATGCGCCGTGACAAAAACAAGGCCAATATATTGGATTCGGAGAAGAGCACAAGTGCTGTTGAAAGCTTTGATCGCTCTGCTGCGCGGCACTTGCCTACAGTGACGATCTCGGTCATATGACCCTGACATTACTGCAACGTTAATCTAAATGAGTATTATGAGAGATTGAGACTGGGCTATCTTGCCCCTTGCGGGGGTGCGTTTGACGTGAGCATTTCTGTCTCCTCATCTCCCACAGCTTTCGTATAATGTTCTTTGATATTGCATCTCAAGAGATTGCTGAATGCGAGGGGAAATTGCACTTCCGTGCCTGAAAATTACCACCGCTTGAAACGTGACCGCATTAAAGTACCACACCATGCAAGTCAAAGGGCAAACGAGGGTAGCAGCGTCTATACAGGCCAGCGAAGACGGGCAGGGGATGTTGTCGCAAGTGCACAAGCGGCGGGTGCGAGTAAGCTAGGAGGTATAAGTATGGGGGGATCGCGATGTCCGAAGATCAAACAAATTTGAAGGGCAGGGCTATCGTTTCACCTTTGTCTCGCCACAAGCATCCATGAGGCTGGAAGGCTTCGTCTCAGCCAGGCCCAAGTCCGAATTATCCCTCTGCTTCTCCATAACGGAAAGCTGCAGCGCTGACAATTACGGCAATGCTATATTTCTTGGCAGCATCCAGAGATCAGCCGGGGTTGCTTCAAATGTAAATGTCTCGTTTGACAATAGCCGATATGATCTGCAGAATACGCTCCTAACCAGACCGAGCGAACCGTGAGATATAACGAATTTTGCGTAAATTCAAGCGAGCCGACTCCCCAGACCACGGAATTGAGAGACTTTGCCATCTAGTCCTATCGAAGTGCTGTGTAAAATCGGTTCGAAGGCTTATGCTCCTCATCGAGATTTATCGCAAGGTATATTCATCCGTGACTCCATTCGATTCAATTGGGTGTGATGTGGTGCTCCTGGGCCTCTGTGCTAAGGTCGTTGACCGATTATCTCAATACATGCCGCGCCTCCTGCTTCTCGTTCCTCCATTTTCATCTGAACCCATCATAACCTCTTGAACCTTTTCCCTCGCTCCGCCAACTTTCACAGCAACGCACGTTATGCCTGTGTCGAAGTCTCTTAAAACAGCAGCCAATTCCCTGACTTGATCCTCCGCGCTCTTCTCAGTTCCGTCAGAAGCTCGACTACACATCGTTTGTTGCATTTGTTGCATCATGTTCGACTCGACGCCTTCCAAGTAAGTCTCGACTTCCTGAATGTTACTTTTGTAAGAGTCCAGTGATTTAGTCATTTCCTCGGACTGTTTCGAGAAATAGTCCACGATGCTGCGGTTTGCCCCAGTCTCTGCGTCCTCACCGGAAAAGGATGGACTTAGGGTATGAGAAGTAGTAGACGCTGCCCAGGAGCCGGTTTGATGGAATTGTGCGGGTTGCTTTAGGTTTCGTATGACCTTGAAGCTCAGCTTCGCATCCACAACATCTGTCTTCAATAGGTCCTTAGCAAAAGCGATTGATTGTGCATCATTCTCTAGAGCATGTTGCATGGTGTCGAGAGTCTTCGCACAGTAGTCCACGTCTGGCCCCATTCGGTGAGACATAGTGTTGATTCCATCACTTATGGCAGCGCAGTCATCATGGATCTTGATGTGTTGTTGGATGAAATTATCGACACTCTCAATCATTTTCTGAAGCTCTTCGTGAAGATCGTTGAATCGTGTTGTACCACGTAGTTCGTTGACACTGATCTTGACACCAGGCACGGTCTGCTGCTGGCCTTGTTGGCCTATCTGACTCGAGAAGAGGGAGACATTTGGTGGTGAACGCATTGTATCCTGTTGGGTCTGCCCTGGATTTGGGGCGTTTCCACTACCTTAGTATCAGCTCCCAAATCGAAGGATGAACCAAGTAGAAGCTCGCTAGGCTGCAAGGGAGTACAAACAATAACGATGAGGTCTTGTTCTGGTTGTTCAATCCGCCGAACAGGCTATTTTGTGGCTGCTGAGGCTTAATCTGGGCTTGATTCTGCCCCAGTGAAGCAAATAAACCACCACCCTGCTGAGGCTGCGACTGCTGGGCGGTGCTAGATCCAAACGATTCCCCTCCAATCCGTTCCTGGTCCTGCTGAGACCCAAACACACCGCCCCCAGTTGATTGATTGTTTTGACCTCCACCGAACATGTTCGACCCTTGTTGGTGGTTATTCCCGGTGGAGAATCCGAAAAGGCCTCCACTTCGCTGAGGTTGCGAGGTGTTGCCAAAGAGGCTACTGGTCTGCTGTGGCTGCGATGAATGGGGTTGTGAAGTACCTAGTGAGCCAAAGAGAGAGCTCGTAGATTTGCCGCCAGAAGGTGGTGGTTGGCTGGAATTGCTACTAGATGGAAGAGAATAATCAGCGAGCTGGCTTTCTCGAGATTCAATCTCGAGTTCACTCACGCCAATGCATTTGCTGAGCCAGTGTTTATACTCAGACCACCAGGTCCGCTTTGAGATCGGCCAAACATTATTTAGAAACGTAACCAAGATAAAGTTTGTTATGTACCGTAGCAAGCCGAAAGTTGTGACAAGATATCCGCGCGACGCGCTTCCTTGCCAAGGCTTCTCCAAACAAAGAAGGTGGAAGCGGGCCTCAACATGAAGAATCATTCTAATACCCTGAACTCTTTCAATAGTCTAATCGTTCACGTATTTTCAGCCAAATGGACGAAGAAGAGGAGGATGATATGTATGCGCAGGATGAGACTCCCGCGCCAACAGGCAACGGCAAAGCAGTGCATGCCCCAGTCAAGAAAGAGGAAATGAGCAAAGGCGAGGAGGACGAGGAGGAAGGTGAAGAAGTAGAAGAGGACGAGAGCGACTCTGTTGGTTTTCCGATAAGGTCTTTTCTTGCCAGCTTCTGACAGTCGTTTGGCAGGATATCGACATAATTACGGAGCGAAAGGGCGACCAGAAAACGGAGTCTGTGTATTGGACTCATGTGCAGCTGTATAACATCTGCTAATCGCTCTCAGACAGCCTTCTCGTGTCAGCGCTCTAAAAATACAGCCACCAGGCCGAACGCCCTCCACAGATTTGACGTCTGCTAGGAGAGAATCACCAGGAACTAAGATTGAAAATGCTGGAAAGGAGGCCTCTACGCGACCTGGTGCTTCTTACCCAGCGGTGAAGACGTCCAACATAGACATCGATGCCAAACCTATCTACGAGTCAAAGGGAAAACCGATTACAGATATTGACATGGATGCTGGTGTGTTCCCATCATTTTACTCCCCAAGGCTACACCAAGCTGATGAAAGCAATCGCAGACTTCCCAGAAGACGATAAACCCTGGCGGCGACCAGGCACAGACATGACAGACTATTTCAATTACGGTTTTGACGAGTTTACATGGGCGAGCTACTGTCTGAAACAACAAACACTACGGAAAGAGGTTACAGATTCGAAGAAGCAGATGGAAGAGATGCAGAGCTTCTTGAGCATGCCTGGCGGGATGCCACCAGTGCCTGGTATGCCAGGGCCATCTGGAGGGGCTCAGCCTGGTATGCCACCCACAGGAGGTCCAGCAGATATGCCACCAGAGATGCAACAAATGCTGTCGCAGATGATGGCTCAGGGAATGGATCCAAGCCAGATGGACCCCAGTGGGTTTTTTCAAATGATGCAAGGGGGTCAAGGAGGAGCTGGGGACCCAACCCAGAATTTCGGCGGTGGCGGACAAGGCTACGGCCAACAGGGTAACCAACAACAAATGGGTTACGGATTTGGCGGTGGTGGAGGAGGAGGAGGGGGGAGCCGTAATCAAGGGGGTCGTGGACGGGGCCACAGGTGGTAACCTAGTAGGGATGAACGATCTATAAATGCCATGCACTCGACGACCATCTCAATGACCCTTTAAAAGGATAATGTCCTGCTGCAAGTAAATAGAAGGGTTAGGGCTTGATGACCGCTGTAGACGCCGGACGCTAATATAGCTTGGTGACGATCCATCAGCCTTCAATTCTCCATTCGGAGAAACATTTGTGTACTTTATTTACCCAAACTCCAATGCATCAAGAACCATCCATTCTCTTCTTTCAAAGCACCTCCGAAATGTTTGCCCATGTTCGTCTATGCAAACGCCGCCTGAATCCCTCGACCTCTTCAAGTATGCCACCTATGAAGCCTGCTTGCTTCGACAGGACCAGAGCGTCTTTCTCCGTCCGCCTCTCTTGAATGGATCGCAGCAGCACCGTGCAAGACCTACTTACAGACGGATCCCTTCTGCAGAGCTGACGAAACACGCAAAGGAGGAAAGGAAGCAGTCAATCCTATGGTCCGGCAATTCCTGTGCGTCCCAACCAGGTGGGGTTAGGAATGAGTGTGCCCAACAACGGGCTATCAGTCAGACCTTTTCCCGTATGAATTCTGCCTGTAAGATAGCCTTGCATCCATACGTCTTGAGTAATCCAAGAGAAGCCCCCAATTGTGTTCGTAGAAATGGGGTTGTTGCATGAAATCGTTCAGGAGTATAGCCTGTCTCTGTTGTACCTGCGATCGAGAGGCTGGGGCAAGCAGTCAATATATGAGAGCCGATGGCTAAGGGTGTGTTGTATTAATGGTGGTTCGGTTGCACGTTCTTCGGACTGCTGCTTTGATAATGTTCATGCCACCTGCTTGATGTTTCCGAAGCCGGCACCTCGCGTCGTGTAAGGAACAGACAAGGATAACAGTGATATTGGCTCCACTTTGTAGACCTGTGGTGAATTCCCTTTCTCGTCTAGAAGACATTCATCCTGGCTGTTCTAAGTGTCAATTACGTTTACTGACTTGTTCTGTGGCTCAGAGTCCTTCCAATTCGTCGGTCCGAGACAACCTCGACTTGCATGTTAAGAGAGACAACATCACCTATCTTTGGCCCAGAACAAGGACTGACTCATCTCTTCACCATTCTCACCTCAAGGCACACCGGCTCAGCTTCTTCCACCTTTCATCTTTCCTCTTCCATCTTCCATCTCTCGTCATACGCCAATTCTTCTTGTCCCCAACAAAGTCCACGCACTTGAGTCAAGGCGCGAAAAAGTGGCGAAAGTTTCCCTAGCTTTCATCATTGGTAAGCTCTAGATCAGCAATTACTATCCGTCGTCAAAAGACAGAAGAGATCACAAGGGGGGGCAATTGCGCTCTCAATTGCCACTGGACCCTACTTCAACTCGTTCCTGACCAATTAAGCCGTCGCCTTTTACATCACAAGCCTTTATTTCGGGCATCAACGCTCTCCAGAAACCGAGGTGGATCGTGAATGTGTTTGAGGAATTGAGAGGTGATAAGAACGGGCGCCAAGGCCTGTTGTTGATACTTGCATCTGCCGATCGGAAGACTGGAGCAATTCACATTACGCACTACCCTTCATCAACCAGTTGTGAGGCTGTCACTGCTCGATGTGAATGGTTTCATGTTCGGGAGATCACCAACTACTTAAAGCTATAGCCTCTTCGATTTCCACCTCCCTTCCTATTTCAAATCAAATCTGCCAATCGAACAGAACGCCGCAACTGCTCATGTCGCTTACTTAATTGATTATTCGCATTTCAGGAAGTCTTATCCTACGTGCCTAGTGACTCACGGTTGTTGCCAGGATTTTGAAATTCTCTCTGAGCCCATACCTTGACAAAAAAAGCACTTAGTGGGGCTTTTCATAGCACTTGCACAACGTTGTGGAGCCATTGGTGCCATCTGACAGGGAGTCCCCAGGTGCTCGTGCCATTCCGATCTATCCCTTGTATCCGTCTCTTTGATGAGAAGTGGTCTGCAAGGGTCTGCTGATACTATCCGTGTCGTATTGGAGCCTTTAACACTGCTAGCCCTTGCTAAACTGAAACGCTTTGTTTCCCTCAAATATTTCAACGAACTCGTCCAAAAGTTTCAACACAAACCTATCTCCTCCTTCATCCATTCAATCTACACCCACGCAACCGTTACACACTCCCTCCGCTAATTTGTGCTGGCTCCTTGAACCACACCACTAAGCGCAGGACTGATCGTGGCATAACCGGTTTTCTAAACTAGTTGCTCCGGGAGGGTTATTTGCTAAGAGGGGTTAGCCGTTGGAGGGGTTTATTTGCCCAATACGGAGGGGAGGACAGATTGGATTGCAAAGAGGACAGCTTGGATTGCAAAGCCCACCCTTCTCTACTATTGCAGAGTGACGGAACGTCCTCACTGACTCGTAGTACTTGCTAAGCCGGTTTTGTCTAGCACAAAATACTTGAGGTGGAAGTACGCCGGGATCTGACTCCGCTGATTTGACTGCGCTAAATCCGACTCTGCCTACTTTAGTAATCTGTCGCTGTGGATCTTGCTCGTTGTTTGGCCAATTACGAGAGGGGACGGTATGGACCAAATGCTAGGGTCGCGCCAAGAAGATATTGAGGATCTTCCAGGAATCGATTGTGGAGTTGACGTACCTTTCGCTGACAATTTCTACGATTTCAATGCTTTTCAAGATCGAGATTGCAAGTCGAACGGCCTCGACGGCTCTGCTCCTGCTCAGGGTTTAGGATCAACAAGCGTTGGAATATCGGTCAGGCAGCAAGACGGCCGAAGCGCTACAATTGCGGGCGAACACCATATCGTTGTACCAAAACAGGAACCTTGTGACCTGCCTGGTGTAACAGCACCACACCAGAACTCGAGCAAGCACACCATACAAGCATATAGTTCACCGACATTTCCAGTGTCTAGTCTACATCTCAACACATCGACGGGTAGTAACGCGAATTACCGATTGCCACCCATCCCACCTCCCCGCCCCCGTTCAAGTCTTCGAAACTCATATCAATTCGAACACCGCAATCAATTATCACCCAACAGGAACAATCTCCAAACAACACAACCGCGACGTCACTTCTCAGACATGTCGGCACAAAACCCTATATTCGATCTTCAGCCTCTGATCGGACAAAATCCATACGACTATCGCGTTCACCAACAATTTGATGAGAGCAACGTGAGAACTCCAGTCAATCACACATTTCCACGACTCAACTCAGCTTACCATATGTCCCAACAACACGAAAACCATTCACCACTTCCGAGCATCCACGATCAACTGCAGTATCAAAATCGAGATCTTAACTATCTCCCTATGCAGCGGCCTATACAGCCTCGCACTCCACCTCAGGCGTTTGCAGCGGAAACCGTTCAAGTGTCAAACCAAGTGTCAAAGTTAAAAGTCTCTACTCCTTCAAAGATCAAAAACGAGAAGCCTTCACCACGCATAGCAACAACAACACCGGCAAAGCGAGAATCTGCCACTGTTGCGCACCAGGAGATGACTCCTACCAGCAGCCCAGACCCGCCCCGCGACATTGGGTTTCCAGCTAACTCAGAGGAAGACCGCACGTGTGTTGATTCCCTTATTGCCGCCATGATGGACGGAACCGAGGCCGAAGATAACGAGGGAATGATCAAGACCTGGAACAAGCTTTCGGTCGGCAAAGAGGAGATGCTCGAGGAGAAATGTATCGAGCTACTGGTGAGATAGTGATGAAGCTGGCTGTGCATCTCTAGCCTCTGCTGACGTTACATAGGGTTTGTTGAAGAAAGGCCATCACCAGATAATTAGTGACAGGAAAGTTGTCAATCGTTACGAGAGCTTCGATGAGCGGTTTGAAGCGATGTGCAAGACGCTTAGGGTACGTTGCATCGAGAAGAGATTTCTAATGCAAACCAATGCTAATCAGAGTGGTAGACTCAAAAGACAGTGTGCAAACACTTGCTGGAGCCACCATACTCGCATACTGTGGCAAATGACCCCACCTACGCTGCTACTGTAAGTCACTTGCCCCAGAAACGGTGCTTGTCCTAGGCATGGTCCAAGAACTAACAATCCATAGCGCGTCATCAATAATCGTCGGGTCAACGATCAGAAGAAGCATGCCATCAATGTCGGCCGTAAGGTCATGGGGCAGCGAGGCCAGGGTAAGGGCCGCAAGGTCAGCGTGATAGCAGACGACGAGGTGGTAGATGAGGACCAATTCTCCGATGGCCTTTTCCAGAGTGACGAGGACTCCGCCCTTATCGACATCAAGCCAGAGCCACAGTCCGAGCCACGTCGTCGCATTCGAAAAGCCAAGAAAACTCACCGTCGTGGCGAAGATAATGACGATTCTGATTACAAGGCCACCGGTTCCGCCTCGAAAAAGACCCGACGCTCCGCCCGCACTTCGAAATATGTGGTTAGGAATGTCAATGGACGCAACATCATGGTTGATACTACTGAGGACAACAGCAATGAAAAGCAGCCCATGAGCAGCTCCCCGACCCAGCACAACGCAGTGCATTACGGAGTCACAGGCGGCTATGCACCTATCCTGCCGGCTTTACAAACCTACCATCAACCACACGACCAGGATGGCTTCAGCCACAATCAAGCCCACCAGTACGACAACTACTCCCGGCAACAGTACAATTATTCCTCAGGAGCAGACCCTGCCTTATCCGACGACATGAACGGCAACCATGCCTATAGCTCTGAGATTGATGGATACGACCAAGATAGCTATGGTCCAGTCAGCTACCCGGGCGAATATGGAAACATGCCTAATGGAGGCTACTGATGTCCGCCCTCCCTTCACTAGAAGACACTCCTTGACGCCTCTCGGGTACCTCTGCGGTGCCACCCGTTTGGGTGCCCTTCACACTCAAACGACGCCTTCACTCAGTACCCTACAACTTCTTTAAGAATTTCCTCATGTTTCAATTTTCTCCACTGCCATAGCGATGGCACCAGTACCCGGACCCAGCGATACCCATGTTCCACCGGCAAACACAACATGTTCCACATCACCGGCAACTGTTCCAGTTAAACAACAAGACTATTCCGTGCACTATGCGCCATGCACCATGCACCACTAAGAATGTTTCTTTCATTACATACACGATTCTTCACCCATTCCACCAATAATTCATTCCCGCTTGCGACTATCAAAACGGAGACCTGGACCACACCATAGACCAAGGCTTCGTCACGAAGGCGCCGAAGGAGGCGAGGTATAGAGCTGTTGACGGTTCTCATTCCTGTACCTATCATGCAACCTGCGATATCAAGGCGTTAGGGCTATGCTGGATGCGAAGATACCCACTATGCGAGATAATGCCATGTTCATGGATGCATGTATCTAAAAGCCAGCACCTAGAAGCCAGCGAGAGATACGAAAGTCTAGTTGTCATCCAATAGAAATCATGCAATTCACACATGCTGGTCACGAAAGCTTGCGCAAATGGTACTGCTTGAGGGGAGGGGGTGTCTGGAGAGATTTTCAAACATGCTGCCATCAATGTGAATCTGCGATACCGAATGCTGACATCCATAAACAAGCAGGTGATTGTACGAACGTCACGCATTGTCATGCCTCTACCTCGAGCGAGGCGCTGGTGCTCCGGAAGACGTCCAAGTAGGCTCTCACCAATGAATTCCGGCAATCTTCAGACATAGTTTCCAACCCTTGTGCTTATGCTTAACACGGTGAATGGATTGAGCTCTATGTCAAAAAAGTGATGCTTTTGGAGTGAATTGCTAAGAGGCAGACGCTGGCTAACACGCTCAAATCGCAGCGCTCATCTAGTCTATAGTCTATCAGCTTCTAAGGTATAGAGCGCCACGCCAACGTCGCAAGAGAACAAGAAAGGAAGAAGAGCAAAAAAGTCTGTCGTCATTCTCCAGGCCCAAGCTACACCAGCCTCAGTCTCAGCGCTCAAACATCAATCCCATACCTCGCATACTCGAACCCCTCCAACGTCTCCACCAACACAGCCCATCCATCGTCCATTCTCGCCAAGCCGCCCTTCCCTGCTTTCCTCGCTCCCTTCTCCGCTTCCATGCCCTCTAAAGCATCATCAAGCTCCTGATCAGTGCTCCCACTAGCAAGTCCGGCAAGTACTTCCCGCTCATGGCCCCTGTACAATTTCAAAAGTTCAGGATGCGGACACCATACCACTCTCATACCTGCTCTCCTGCCAGCCTCAACGCCGGGGACTGAGTCTTCGAAAACAAGGCATTCTTCTGGCAGTATCTCCACCCCACCACTCGCTCGGATCTCTTTGTTGATCGTCTCGAGAGCGAGCAAGTATATATCAGGTGCAGGTTTTCCCCGTCCCTTAGGGATGCGTGGGTCATCGCCTACGATGCGATGGGGGTCAGAGAAGGCAGAGAAGAGGTGCCTGTGGTGGGCTGTCTTGAGCTTGAAGTTCCTTGCGTGCGAAGAGGTGGCGAGGGCGAGATTGACTTGGGCGCGTTTGAGGGTTTTCAGGAGCATGGGTACGCCGGGGAGGGGTTGCGCCGTGGGGAAGAATTGGGCTTGGAGGGCGGCTTGTTTTGAGAGAAATTTTGAGCGGGCGACGGGGAGTTGGGCCCAGGCGTGGAATATTTCGGCGGCCTGGACAGGAGTATGTTAGTGGTCATCTCAAGGTGATCAGGGCAGCCGCGAATGGACAATGGGACGTACCTCTGGTCCAGGGCGCCCTTGTAATTGGGCTTTGATTTTCCATGGGAGGTTGGGCCGACCGTACTCTTTGAGGATGACATTGTTGCATTTGGTGTAGATGTCCTCAGTGTCAAGGAGCAGGCCGTCCATGTCAAAAAGACAGGCGCGCACCCTAGGGAATCTGGGACCAATAGTTAGCAAGAGAACAAGCTAGCGAATGAAAGAGCTAGCAAGTACAACATAAGGTAGGTACTCACTCAGGATTTGCCATAATCATGATTGCGGTATTGCGGTGTTATGGCGGTGTTAGGTCGGTGTTACTGCAAGTATCAATTGAAATAAGGATGTCCTTGAGGTATGGGCTTTGTTGGGATTTCAAGAAGGGTGTGGTACATAAGGTAAGCCCAACAGAAGGGCCTTTCCTTTTGTAGCTTCCTTCGGTAGGCTTGGAAATGAAAGGGGAGCATTCTGACTTCACCCCTACACATGAACAAGGCGATCTAATCTTTTCGATCTTTTCGATGCGGTCCTTGCTTGACTTTCTTAGCCCGAGCACGTTGCAATCCCGACTAAAATTCGTCGCTGACTGCGAAATTTCGAAGAATCGGGAACCGGGATTAAGGCTCACGGTCTGATACTTTACATTGTTGGGCTGATTTCTTTTTTTATACGCGATAGCCGCGCCCAAGGGTTCCGCCTCGAACAAACTTGGAGGCAGAGATAGAAGCTTTGAGTGCGAGATACAAGGTACATAATAGACGGTATTTTTAGCAGCAAATACCGTTTCGAACTGTTTGGCTGGCTGGCTGCGTTGGCTGCGTTGGCTCCGCTGGCTGGGAAAAGGAGCTATGGCCACCTCGACCCAGACCCATGACGCAGATGTGCAGAGCGAATCTAAAGCCCCGGTTGCTCCACGTTTTGAACCAAAGGAAGAAGCTGTGAGCGAGCCTCCTTGCGTCCCTGTGCGTTAGAGCCGCATTTCTAAAGCCGAAGCTAGGCTCTGCTAGAGGAATCGAACGCTCAGAAAGTGGAAGCCAATAAATTCTTCTCCACCTCACAATACTCACAGGCGGTTGGTGAATACGATAAGGCACTTTCCTCTTGCCCAAACTACCGAGATTATGAGATCGCCGTTTTGAAAAGCAACATAGCAGCGTGCCACCTCAAGCTCGAAGACTGGAAAGCGGCCGTCGAAAGCGCAACGTCAGCGCTCGATGCTCTCGCTCGGCTATTACCCCAGGAAAAGTCAAAAGCAACAACAGCTGATGGCGGTGACGAAATCGGCGATGTGGTTGAATTAGAGGGGGAAGGCGAAGAAGTAGAGGCTGCTTTGAAAAAGCTCGAGGTCAGCGACCAAAGAAAAGATGATATCCAGCGCATACGTGCCAAAGCACTAATGCGGAGAGCAAGAGCAAAGAGTGAACTAGGTGGGTGGGCAAATCTACAGAATGCCGAAGAGGACTACAAAGCCTTGTCTCAAATCCCAAACCTACCGCCGCAAGACACCAAGATTGTGCAGCAGGCTCTGGCAGCGCTTCCATCGAGAATCAATGTCGCGAAGGAGAAAGAGGTTGGTGATATGATGGGGAAGTTGAAGGAGTTGGGCAATGGCATACTGAAACCGTTTGGGCTCTCGACGGATAACTTCAATATGATCAAGGATGAAAAGACGGGAGGCTATAGCATGAATTTCAATCAGGGCAGGTGACGACTGGAGAAGGGAAATAACAAGGCTGAACATGACTGGATGGATTTGCTTCACTGACGCGAATTGCATAGCGTAGACATAGCATGGCATAGCAAGGAAGCATTTTCAATGGTATTGATAATCACTGAGGGTAGTCCCTCGGGACAAACTAGCATCTCTCCACATGATACTGTGCCCGCGGTCTTATTGCCTCTAATTTGGTTAGGAAAAGAAAAAGGAGTTGCCTTCAGCATCTTTCTTCACGCCTTTGGAATAGTCTTTAGTTGGATCGAACTCTTCCCAGACGCTCGCTGGGAAGATGTGCTTGTTCCTCTCATACCACCGCCTATCAACCACCTTTGTAAAATTTGGATCATCGTTCACGCCTTCCAAATGTCGATCTGCGGGCGTCACTTGTCCATTGTTCACCTTCTTGGGTTTCGATGGAAGCGATATGGGGTCGTAGTCCTCAGGATTTAGAGCTGGGGAGGAGGCAGAAGAGCGGCCCGCCTGTGCAGTGACCGCATAGTCGAAGAGAGGGGTCGAATTTGGACCTAGAGACTTGTTCACGATGAAGTAGTAGATCTCGTAGTGGTGTGGTATGATGATCTCTCCCCGCACAAGCATCAGATCGTCTACACTGACCCTCGCCCATTCATTCCGGCTTTTTACTTTCTCCGACCCACCCACACTCAGCTCAGCGCCTACCTTCCTGCTTCGATCCAAGAAGAGCCAGACGTAGTCGCCTTTCTTCACCTTGCAAGCACCACCTGGTATGTTAGTTCCGTCGTAGAAAACGAAGGGTAAGATGATCTCTGTTGCCCTTACGAATTCTTGCATCGATAGAAACTCCTTTCGCAGCTGTTCTCGAGTCTGGGCTTCTCGTAAGAGAGCAGATTTGGTCATGGCCTTGGGAGCAAATAAGACAGTGGCATTTGCGCCAAGACGTCTCTGATTTTCGAACTTTGCAGCTCTTACGGAGCTATCTCCTTCGGGCGTAATCGTTCTGGAGGTATCATTTCGAGAAAAGGTGTTCGAATCCGCATCTTGATCCTCATCCTCTACAGCGAAAGACAATTTCCCCTTCCCCTTCCCAATACCCTTCCGTTTCTTTTTCGGAGGCGGATCTTGGGGGGTTGAAACACTATGCTTTGGCCATCAGTCTCCTGCAGTCGCATACCCATCTCGTACCTGCATTATCAACATACCCGTCGGCACTGGAGGGATTAGCGGCCCCAGATACCGATCCAGATGCCGTGGCAAAGCGGCCAAAGCTTGCTGCTGATGCTTCGAGTGCTTTCTGTTCGAGCGCTTCTGCGCGTCGTTTGCGGAAGTCGTTCGATGATAGTAGGCCGACCGTTTGTGATGCAACGAGATCTGCCGCTGTGGAGGCTTGAGAGGTGAAACGTGGGTTTGGGGTTGGGACTCGGGAGCTGTCATTCGAGGAGGGATCGGAGGCGGCCATGCTTTGATCGAAAGGTGAGATCCGAAAATTCCTAAATTCGATCGATTTGGACATGAATCCGATGGTGAACGTTATGATGGCCACCCACTAGCACCTAGCGCGCGGGCAAAAGTCTAAAGTACTTTAGGATCCTACTTTACTTTCCTCGTCCGGCACGTAAGGTAGACGCAAGCTGACGACTTTTTTTCTTCATACCTGTCTGCGACGATGTGCAGCAGGGGCCAAAGTAAACGGAACGAAATCAACTGAGTGGCGAGAGCTTCCATCGATGACGGTGTTGCTGAAAAGCGGTCTTCAGAAGCTGACAATGCAAGAGATTGTGCTCCATCCAGCAACTTGGAAACATGTAGAACCGAGCTATACTCACAAGTGCTTGTTGAGAAACTGCTTCCAATAGTTCTAATGCAATCTTAAGGAAAGGTTGGGCGGATTGATGTTAGACTATCAGGACAGAAGCCGAGGTCAAGACCGTGATATGTGGATGCGAGCCCTAAGACGATGAAAACTTTGCTTGTAAAAGAGGCTTCTTACCATGAGTAATGAAAGGCTGTGCGTGGGCGTTAATCTTGAGTAGTTGCTCTTTCTACTTACGGTCTGCCTCGTCAATATGTATCGGCTTTGCACCTCCCTCCTCAGTTGGGAAGTGACGCCTGCCTTCCACAACCCAAAACTATCAGACCTTGATCTTTTCAACCCGAAAGTCTTTGGGCATTGATCCCTAGCCTCTTCTGTCCCCCTTTTGTATCCCAGACATCCAGTCGAAGGTATGGACTTCGCCCTGCGCTGCAACTCTCTCAAGTGTAGAACGCAGCTCACAGAACGAGCGGTCGTGACTACATGCAGGTTTGCAGGCAATGTTTGCAACTTCATTCAATTGTGCTAATATTCAACAGCCACGTCTTCTGCAGCCCATGCTCTGACCTCCTTGGTCTCACTGCACCCGCTGGCGGCGATCGAGTCTGTCCAGCATGTCAAACGGTCCTCACCCAGCCTGATGATGCCGTCTCGACATCTTTACAGCCCACGGAGGACTACAAGACCAGCGTACTTAGTGGCCTCAGCCCAAGTACAATCATGGAATGTGCCGGTCGAGGACTAGCCTTCTGGAGCTACCAATCTACGCAGGAGATGTGAAGTACCAGGCTTTCTCGCTCTACCCAGCTGCTGACGGATTACAGAGTCTACCAAGAATACCTGGCCAAGACCTTGACAGACAAATACAGTACACTCAATGCTCAAATGGACAAGGTCATTAACGACGCCAACTCTGAGTTGAATATTCTGAACCAGAAGTTGAACAGTACGCGCCTCCGAGCTATACATAGAGAATTTTCAGCTAATCCGTGCACTAGACATGCAAATCGACCAAGATAGGCTGAAGAACGAGAACAGGGATCTTGTCGCTGCGTATCGAGAGAAGAATCGCAAACATCAGCAAACCCAGGAGCTCTACGATCGTCTGAAGCGGAAAGAGATGACCGCTGCCACACAGTCTGCAGCGTTTGACTCGGTGGATGAAGTACTCGGCAATGTTTCCGGGCAGCCAAGATTCGGTAATCCTCAGCAGAATTCGGCAATGCCCAGATCTCAAGCTCAACGTGGCTTCCTACCTACCCATGTAGATCACAACGGCATCGAGCAGGTGCATAGACATCAGAGGAGTGGCAGCGCTAATAGTGGAGGCAGTGGGGGAATGATGCCACCACCACCCCCTCCTCGAGCAGGAGGCCTCGCTGGCAACGCTTTTGGCTACGGTGATTTCCCTGCCCAAGATTGAACGCATCAATTGCTAATGGTACCGCAGCCAACCTCGCACAGACGCCATCTCATCGCACCCAGCTTGGTCCAGCAGCTCAGTCTTCCATGCGCTTGGGCTCAGCAGCAAACCGCAATCTGCCCAACATCCTCAATAGAAATTCGCAGAGCCAGACACCGGGTCACCGACAATCCTTTCCCGGAATCACTGTCAACAGCGCTGTCAGGCCCAGCGTGAGTGGGTATGGCATGAGTGCGGGCATGAAGGTCGGCAGACAGCAAGGTGAGTCGGCTCTTCGTAGTTCGACTCTGATAGCAATGTAACCTGTGTCGATGGTTGCTCACCATTTCCAGGGTCTCAACTCACTGGGTCAGGCCAATCCAGACAAGGTCATTTTGCGGAGCATCAGGGTCCCCCTTTTGCGCAGCGCTCCCAATTTCAGCGCGACGATGATGGTGCTTACTATTGAATACTCTTCCAGCGGGTGTGCCTTTCAGCTTCATTGCTCCATTTGCTTAGTCATATTATGCTAGATGGCTCCTTTTGCTCAGATACGCTAGGCCTTCACCACTTGGCTCGCTACCATTGCAACAACTGCTCCTGAGGCCAGAGTCTTCCATATCTTGCTAAAAGTCAGGAGCTTATCCAATTCTGTACGTTACATATGACCAAACTTACCGCCTTGGCGGTTGATCGTCTCCTTTGCTTCCCTTGTTCCTTTGTTTTCACTTGCTTTCGCTGACATCAGAGTATCCTTCTTTTGAGATTGGGCTTCAAAAAAGAGCCATTCATTCCATGGAGAACAATGAAATCCAACGATCCGTGAAAATTCCCCCCTTTATCGGACGTAAATTCTCTTCCTTCAACGGAATTCTCATCATCTACATGCTACATGTTTCCCAATCTGAACTCCAGCTACCAAAAATGAGTAACCCTCAGGCAACCCTCACCTATGTGTTGGGATTCCTCACTCCAGTCCAGGAAAGATTTATGCACTATGTCAACCGCTTCACAATGACTAATCTACATCTCGCAGGTGTTCGCAATCTCCCGAGTGTCCAAGTCCAACGCGCAAACCTCATCGATCAACGATGTGATGACATGCTCTGGCCTCCGCGCGGAAACGGACGATGCCCAAACACATCACGTGATCCATACCAAATAATGCCATGCGAGGGCTACTTGCAGGACGCCGGAGCTCACATCGCAGCTCCATTCCACAACCTCGATGGCCACTGGGCAGAGCCTACAGTTCGTCCGCACCTTGCGGCTGAATTTCTGCTTTGTGAGCCGTGCAGGCGGCATAATCGCCAGGTGAACAGACCCAATGAGGCCTCTATGATCTTGAATTGGCCAGTGAGGCTATGTAAAATGCATAGCATGCGCTTCTCAAAAGTGAAACCCGAACAGCGCTGTCGCTGCTATGATCGTGTCAGGGGTGGATGGCGCTGTAACACCTGCTGTAATCTTACAGCTTACTACTTGAGACTGAGGGTGGTCATTTGGAGGAATGATTTGTATTTCACTCATCTGAGGGGCAAGAGCAGGTGGAAGGGGGGGGAAGCGGGCAAGAGGAAAGTAATGGTGGATTATAAGAGGGCGAGGGTGATGGAGGCGTGTCCGGTGCCTGGGTGTGGGAGGGCGGCGTATCTTGGGACGACAAAGGGGCGGGAGAGGAATATGGAGATGTGTTTGGGCTGTTGTGCTGTCCAGGTTGCTTAAAAAGTGGAAGGGGTGACGACTCTAGATGTCTAGGAGGAAGCTTAGTAGATTTTGCTGCAACTTTCCGAATTCTTATATACTGATCTTATTCCTGACTGCAATGATAGCAGAAGCCTGACGTGGTGTCTCATGGTAGCCATGTATCTGGTGATTCACAAATCAGGATTAAGGCTTGAGTAAATGAGTTGAGCACGATTTGGGAAAAAGATCGCGATTTCATGCTAAAGAAATGAGCGAGAACTCAAGGGCTCAGCTGGTCGATAAGAATCCTAAATAGCGGCGTTGCAGTGCTAAGGTATTCTCCCTTGAATGCTTGGCCATGGCGTGCTAGCATCAGGATAAAAGTCGCTGCACCATATCATTCAGTGGAAGAGCCATCGAGTTTGATACTGAAAGCTCCCAAGCAATGGCAACTGATACGAAGCATAGATCATGCGTCTTGGGAAATGCTTCGTACTTCAAATCTATATAGCAGCGGTCACCCTGAGCTCTCCATAATTGCTTTCAGACGTGCAGCTTGTCAAGCCGTCCCAACACGTCGTTGGTTATAAAGCCTAAAGTATATTGATCCCGCATGATTTCGTTCTCTGTGAAAATGACCTCGCCGCTGCCTCGCAACTCAGCAAATGGTTTTAAGAGCTTGGTCAAGATCTTCATCCAATACATCAGTTATACAATAGTTTGTGCCAGACAGCCGAAATTCGCAGCTCTATGAGCTTCTCGCATCGTTCTAGTGATTTGTATATCTGCTTCAGATTTGACCCGATGCTGGGACTCGTTTCTTTTCTTGTGTAAAATGTCCATTGGTGAAGGCGTTTTGATTTAATCGGTATCGTTGCCTCACTTCGTACGAAGAGCGGTGATTTGGGGTAGTTGGCATTGTCGACATCGGCCCTAGATACATTCCCAGAGAAGAACACCGTCTCGGCCTCTGCTTGCTCACAGCAAGAAGCCTCGTGTCGACTTCTATTTTCTCGAGATCGTCATCATCCTTGTAATTCTCAAGTCTGTTCTTCAATTCTTTTACTCCCGCTTCAATAGCAATCTCAATACCTGCAACCGGATACAGACAGGCAATTTGAAGAAGGAAAACGGCTGCTCTGGTACCGGCATGACCACAGGACCAAAAGTGCGTGGATGATCTCATCTATACGGTTCCAGGCCTGGATAACTCGGCGGGCATTGTGTTCCTTGCGCCTTGCATAATACGACTCGCTGTCTTCATCCCATTCTTCTTCGGAATCGGAGGGTACAGAGTCATCGGAGCTTATTTTGCTGGCTAGGCTGGGACTCAGCGGTACTCGAGCATTATAGCAAGCCAGTACCTCCTGGTACGCCTCTTCGAAGGACTTAGCGCGAGCCTCATAAGGTTCTTTCTCTGAATAGGGTAGCTGCTGCCAGACCTCGTAGATAATCTCACTGTTCAGGGTCTGACCTGGCCGATCGCCTGTTTAAATCGTTAGCGTCCGGTTCCACTTGAGAAAATTCTCCTAGAATCATCGACCAGTCTCCGAGAACATCCCCCTATATTGCACCTGATATCCCCAGTATGCGGAGCTTTTCGTGTTTAGCATGGGCCTTTGCCATGTATTATCGTGCTTCACTCGCCGCATCCTCTTCTCAGCCCGTTCGACTCTCTCAATTTTCCGTTCCCTTTCTTCCTTAGAGGTCATCGGCTCGCCCTTGAAATCGCTGGAGTGCCTGGTGGCTGCATGCCTGGCTTCAGCATCTACGCGAGCTGCAGCGGGATCATTTTCTGGTTCTGTGGTGGCTGAGGCGGGGCTGGACATGTCCAATTAAGGTATGCAGGCCATAGGGATCAAGCAGTTGTCCGTAATCGTAGTCGTTGGAATCTTTCCACCATCGTGCGTGCTTCGCTTTTCGTCGACTTGATCTTGCAAATTTTCGCACTTCATGCTCACGCTGTTGGTCATTCTGTAAGGGACCGCTCATCGTAAGGACCTATCAAAATTCTGGAGTTAGCGTAGGGCATATTGGTGAAACTCGATACCCATCCAAATTAGGATAGACTTCCCTCAGACATGGACATACCTCGGCACGTGCTTCTAACAATTCATTTTTCGTGGAGGATGCTCGGGTACGCCTGGGTCTAAACATCATTCTGTTGATTCGGGCAATGCAAATACCGACAAAGGAAGATGCTTCTTATTTCGCACTGATTGTGTTTTCCCAGAGCGTTGGCGCCTTCGCTATATTTGACGTGGATGGAATCCTGCAGGATAATGCACCAATGAGATGCATGCCCCTAGCCCTAGGCAGGCATTTTGTCTTGACGTTCAGAGAGAAAGCGCATGTTCCAGTCGAGATCCAATGCGTTCATTCAAGCATCTGAAACAAAAGAAGTTAGAGATAGACTTAGCCATCACTCCCTCATGCTCCTCGTTCAAATTGTGACACCAGTTACTTCGAACGTGACATGTAAGACAAATAAATGCCCCCATAAGCCTCCAAACAGGAAGGCTTGTGGGATCGGCACTGTGTCTCATATTTTCGCTCGGCGCCTCCTGCCCAGAGTCAAGACAGATGTGAAACCCAAGTTGATCCCGTGGCTGTGCCACTTTCGTCGACTCCACAGCTCTTGATTCTCGAACAACTTTTGGTCCTTTCGCAACGACTGCTCTTTTGAGCATCTTGCTTGCGTAGTACTTGGCGACATGCTGGAGACACGGCGGGGGCGTCGAAATGCAAAGTAAAGATGAGCAGACACAACGATTACGCTTGAACGAATTCTAGGTTGACTACCCCGAATCGATAGAACCAAAAACAAGATCTAGACGCATAATAAATAGTAATGTTTTCTAGTATATAATGAATGTAAGATGATTGGATTTAGAGGACACCTTGTACCTTGTCAATGCCCAATCATGTCCGGACATGCCCAGTAAACATGCAATAAAGAACGTACAGCGGCGAGATTGCCTGCAATGGCGCCGCAAAGCAGCCCAATCACGAAGATATCTTCGCGGCCTGATAAATTGCTGCGTGGCGATGCGAGGACTTCCTATGCTTGCGTGGGAGAAGCGATGGTGATATTGCCGGCACGCCTCCCTCGTACCTCTTAAACACATCCTTCAACTCGTCTCCCACGCTTCGCTTACTACCAGAATTGCAGAGCTCGCAAGGAGGATCACGAGTTGGCTCTGGATGGCCTCCCGCGGTGGTACCTTCTCTCCCAGTTTTACCACAGCCTGTACCAATGCAGCATGTGATGGCTCCCGATGCTGGACCCACAGTCGCGCCGTCATCGTAGGGGTAGGTATATGCGGATCCGGAACAGGGTTGAAAGAACGGATCGGGGGCAGAGCAGGCATAACACCACGGCGTGCAGGTAGCACAGCCGCCGTAGCTTCCGGGATCATGGGATCCACCCGGTCCTGTGGGATTCTTGCAGATGCTGCCGCTTTGCGATGGACAGCTTCCTTGGCCGCCGAGGTCTATGCTGCAACCCGAAATTTCGCTACCACTCGAGCATACCATCGGAACTGACCACCCAAGGATGAAGCTGACATCGAAGTAGCCGCTAGGATTACCTTCGAAAATGGTGCCTCCAGACCCGCCAACTGCGACTTGCCCCTCGAAGGAAGATCCGAGGCTTGTGCATCCGGTTGTCGTCCCACTACCGCCTGACCATGAGTAGCTTACAGCGTCGCCTGTCCATTGGATTTCCATTCCAGATCCAGTGCATTCTTGCCCTCCTGTTGGTTGCGGGTTTGGCTGACCAGTGCCCGTAGGCTGCGGTTGCGGCTGGACAGAAGTAGGTTTTGGTTGGACGGTAAATTGTGGTTGGACGGTAGGTTGTGGTTGAGCGGTAGGTTGTGGTTGGACGGTAGGTTGTGGTTGAACGGTAGGTTGTGGTTGGACGGTAGGTTCGACAGATAGGAGAGCTGTAGTAGGAATTGGAATTCCTGGTTGTGGGCCCCAATTATGTGTGTAGCCTGCCGGCGGCCCTCCTCCCCCATAAGGCCGTCCCGCGAAGACATTCGACGGTGTTGTCGTCAGTGCCAGCAGCAGTAAGATTGGGATGAAGACCATGTTGGCGGTAATGCTATCAAAGAACGTGATACCAATGGCCCAGATAATAACGGGAGATTCCAGGACAAATTTATAATCAATCTGAGGGAGTAGAAGAGCTCGGCCGTAGCTTTGTGCCGTATACGGACTTTTGCCAAAACGTGTTTTGCATTTCAATACCGTAGCAGTTGATGCTGCACTGCTGCACCATCAGCGGCAAAGTAACTCACTACTACAGGTACCACCATACGGACGCTTCCGGGCCTCTGGGTAACAGCTTTTGTAACAGATATTACCATCATACTGGTGCGTGTTCGGAACAACAGACGAAAAAGAGTAAAGGCTGCGCTGCAAGTTTTGCGGCGCAGCTCTTACGTCTGTGGTACAACCCTTTTTGATGCTCTATTCACAAGACATACGAAACAGTTGCCGCCAAGTGAACGAGGTCCCTTGACTTTCATGAAAGGATTGATTCAGCAGTATTCGCAGATCATATCTGCTGGTGTTCCTCCTGATAGCACTCAGGAATCAATGTACCACATAGCCTTGCGTTCTTTCTCTGACAATACACTGCACCCCATTGAAAAAGCTTTAGGTATTTGAAAGATGTTCCGATTGGCCAGACTTCGTGTACGGCTTAATGAGATGCTCTTGATCAGGAAAGATCGTGCAGGATAGGAAGAGTGACATTGTACAGCGCCGCAATGCATGAGAGACGAGAAGATGGAGGAGAAATCTGAAGCAGAGCTCCCCAAGCCTAAAAGGGCGATCAGTACATATTTAATCTAGCCCCATCTTCAAACGTTTAACCCTGCCTAGATCTTGGTCTGAGTTCGGAGGATAGCTTGAAGCAGTCAGAAGCTCATTAAGAAGTCGATATACTCGCTGTCGCTGGGAGCGGCGTAGTATCGGCCTCTGCGAGTCTGAAACCGACCCGAAAAGCACCCTAGGGCCGGGCGAGCTCCCAAACAAGTGGCCCCCAAGAGACCCCCTCACACTAGTTAGTTGGCCATCGGATTTGGTTTTCCACAACACCTTTCTGTCAAGGAGTTGAGATGATCCTTGGAAGCGACTGATAATTTCGTTTCGATGTGGTGGTGATAAGAAAGGAACGTTGACCGGCTCGAAAGTTGTGTCAAACTGGCCGATTCTTAGCGCAGGTTGCTAGGACCAAAAATACGCAGGCGGTGGTCTCAGATCTTTGCAATGTCCCTGCTTGTCATGACCAAAAATGCGCAGTCAAAATTTCCCAATCCCTTACTTCTAGATTATTGTGTCAATCGAATATACTAGGCTTCCATTGACATGGCGATGCCTCTGCAAATGAGTACAGTTGTATAATAGACCCTTCATCTGCCAAAAAAGCAGTTGCCAAGGTCATCTTGCTCAGATCCTGGCGTTATCGCGAACTTGCTGCGAGCGAGGCGTTGCAATTGAATCCGTTGCGCTGGAGCTATGTATATTTTGTTGCATTTGTTGTTTTCCTTTGCGGAAGATAACATCCAGGGACCTATACTTGGTAGGGAAGTGACAATACGTGCGACTGAGATGACAATGTGACTCGCGGCTGAGTCAATCCTGCAGCATTCCAAGTCTCCCCCAAGGGAGGTGATGCGCGCAGCGAGGGCAAGCGGCACCTATTATATCTCCAAAGGAATAACAGAAACAAAGAAAAGCACACCTGTTCTAACAACAATTTCGACGCCTCTCTTGCGGCCCCCAGGATTTGAAAGGGAATGTCGTTTCAGCGTCAGACTGATTCATTTTCGTTTCATCGCCAGACTCCGCCACGATCATGTGCGTAGATGGATTGGGAAAGAGTCATTGCGCCATACATTGCATGTTGCATGTTGGAAAGCTCATCGATATAGACAGTCATGACGTTATATCAATTGTGACCATCTGTCCTTATGAAGTGTGCCTTGTGGTCGCTAATTCTGACCTTTTTTCTCCCTAGACCTACAGACAATGCAAGCTTCCCACACAGAAAATCAATACCATTAAGACTACCCAACCTCCCAATTCTCTCAACATGGATAAGAAAGTCACAATGGACCCTGTACCCTCCGTGATAACCTCGTCAAGGACTCGCACCGCTTCGACCGCCTCATCAGCTTCCTCCTCCTCTTCGTCCTCCTCATCGACCTCGTTGTCCCGACGCAAACTACTCCGCGACCGCTACAAGCGTCCCTGGCAACTCGTTCCGATCGTCGTAAATTATCACGATCAGACGCCAGCTGGGCGTGGCATGAAAAGCCCTTACCCAACGCCGGGCCGAAAGAACTTCGATCGGGTGTGAGGGTAGCTCGGTTCTCTGGGAATGGCGCAACGATATGTTGGCGCACTGGTGTTCGGGTGTTGGATTTAGTACACGAAGCAGAGCAATATAGGTGCCTATGAGCCTGGAGCTGAGACGGTTTGCTGCTAGCCACATTCGCTAATTTTCGGGATTGTGTGATGATGTTCTCATCTCCTTCAGACACTCATTGTAATCAGGCATTCTTTCTGAAAAGGGAGAGAGAAGAATTCTGTAATTAGACACTCTTTCGGAAACACGTATGATAGCCATAAATAAAAGCGGCTGTTGACGAGCAAGCCATCTCAATATTGCCTTGTTCAAGCCTCGTTCCGTTGTGAAGGACATGTAGAGCACGGTGGCGAATTCGCAAGATTCTCATACTCCACTATCTGGGCAGGGTGCCAGCTAAAACCTCGTGAAACGCTTTGGCGTATTTGGTTATGGACAGTCGGTGCGTTGCTCGCTTCAGACACCCCTGACACATCTAACCTGGCCGCATGATGGTTAATTTGTACCTCGGGCCTGAAGCCTCGCGTAACACTCCGACGAATTTCTTTTGTGACTGTGGAGACGCTGCTCTCTTCGGAGACCTCCGATCTGGCAATAGGATGGCTGGTAGGCGCGGCTTGTGTGTGTGGTGTGTTGCCCGCCGTGCCGTCTCGTACATACCACGCTCCTCGCCGCGAGACCGTGTCCAAGGATGAGAACGCCGGGCTGATCTCTCTCGGAGTGATTGGGCTGACAACAAAAATCGGCGAGGAGCCCTTGCTCGATCTCTTACTTGGAGTATTGCTAGGGCTGCTGATACCAGCAGTGGTCTGCGAGTCCTGTCGATTCAGATGAGGCCGATTGCCATGCTTATTCGGCATGAATGCAGGAGCTGCAAATTGGATCTTTGGCGCCGTCTCAGGCTCAAAAAACCCTCGAGCACTTGAGCGGTAAGGAAGTTCTACGGGCTTTTCGGGATCATGACCAATGGCGAGGATTGCATTTGTTCCGTGTTTGTGATGTGCTTCTTGATAAGCTGGAACATCAGTGGTACTGCCCTCGAGCTCGCTTTGAGTATCTTTCGCGGCAGGAAGCTCCATAATTTCCTTATCATTAGGAGCTTCGAATGTAAACCGAGTAGAATCCCCAATTTCCGTTGCCACTCCAGGTTTTGGCAAACAGAACAGCCAGCGAATGAGTTTGTTGTTCGAGATTCTTTTCTTGCCGTGCCCTCTGGCGTCGCTCTTGTCTCTTATATAGCCTTTGTTTGCATGATCTTGTCGTAGCCGGAAACCGAGATAGAGGATGACTATAAGTAAGATGAACGCTACGGCAACTCCCACGGCAACGCCGGTGATGTCAGCTTTCGTCAATGTCGGTGTCTGGGGAACACCCGGTCCAGCAAATGTGCTGTTCTTCGGTCGAGTAATATCGACAAGGTTGAAGTCCTGGAGTACATTCTGTGAGAAAGTTGCTTGGGATATAGAGAAGTTGTTCCTTTCATAATCCACGATCAAGTAGGTCTCTTGTAGAAAAGACCTTCCAATTGTGTATTGTGTGGCATTGGCAGCTTTCCGAATTGGAAAGTAGTTGACAGGAGCCGAAACTTGCGTAGCGATCAGACCTGGATACGGATAGGAAAGCTCCAAGTCAAAGGCTGCATATGGAAGTGATAGTGACACAGACTTGGAGGATCCCGGTAAGTCTGCAAATGAGAACTGAAAAGTCAAATTCCAATTGACTAAGGTTTCGTGCTGGCCGGATCTATTGCCAAAGGTGTACAGTTGAACATTATCGTCATAAGTCAGACCCAGTGCCTTCTCAAATTGCAGGCATACGGATTCAGGCAACCAGAGAAAAGGGGTCGAAGAGTCGATTGTGAATAGATCGGCCTCTGTAGGTCCTAGCACGATTGTCGAATTGTCGACCCATCCAGTAGCAGTATTGGAGGTGGCTAGTGGCTGGGCAACTACAGCGATCTCATTTAGAGCAATCACTGGACTCTGCGCATCGTCAAGCTCGAAGCTGACGTCGTGTGTGGCAAACCTGTTGGTATCAAAACCACCCAAAGTTAATGATGAAGGTACACCTTTCAGACCTGCATGAGTGAGCACATGGATCGTTATGAATTATTAGAGAGCCAGAGCTTACGGTAATGTGCACCAGCGGTATACCCGTAGCTATGGCTTGGAATGAGACTCTGATTCTCCACCATACTGTCGAGGAAGGTGGGCTTGTCGGTAGACGTGAAGTTCGTGGGTTCAACTCCCAATCCAAAGTATCCAAGCCAGTAGTCTGTAGTGTTGATAACGCCTATCACTTGCGAGGGCACGGAAAATTGGTCACCGAAAGCGACGCTATCAAAGCCGTAAATGCCGTTGCCACCAAAGCCAAGCTGAGGATCCAGACCCAGTGCAAAAGCGCCCTGATCCTCCCATGTAGTTGACGCGTTTGCTTCGAAAAGCTTGCCTCCGCGCTCCGCTTCACACTTAGAAGTACCATCGCATCCTCCTGGCCCAATTACCCAGGTCTCCTGACTTGCTGTACTAACGAAGACGTCTATCCATTGTGGTGGTGTTCCCACTCTTATAGAGACCGGACTCCAATTCCCATCGTAGCCATACCAATTTGTTCTCACTGGCACCGATATGGCAGATGGCCTTGCTAGGGCGGCACTGGAGGTTTTCGTAGCGAGGACAAGGATTACCAAAAGCATGGAAAGAGTATTGTTGGTTGCCCGCATACTCATTGTGTCAGCTTTTGGAAATTAGAGCCGCCTCAAGGGCGACCATTAATCCGAGCACATTCTGAAGGTCAGGGGTTTGCAAGAACAATGTCTGTCGTAATCGAAGTTTATATGAATGACATAGATATCTCACACAGAACAAAGAATCAAAGAGAGTCGATGACTGTGGAAGGAAATGCTTGAAGAAGGTCAATTGCGCGATAGGTGCTTGCGCCTAATCAAATAGTCAACGGCCGACAGGAAGAGCCGATTGGGTGTTGAAACCGTACCTTGCACTTCGGCAGGCTAACAAGGCTGTAGGAAATAGCACAGACCACATATAAGAGTTGTGAAGAACAACCTTAAGGCCAGATACGATTGGATTATCCTCATATGATTAGGATAAGACTGGATAGAAGCCACAAAGAGAAGCATCGTCACTCCAGCTGAACGTCCTGAGAGAGCCTCGGAGGCCAACGAACAAGGCCGTCATTGCCAGCGAAGGAGCACTCCTTGCTAGGGGCACCGTCACGTTCGCCCCTGGCGGTCCGTCGCTTATGCGCCTTTAACGACTTGTCGAAGCCGATTCGATCCGTCCAAGCTCTGTCATCTATCCCCATCTTTGCTACGGTGATTTGCTACCCGCACGTCTCCTGTACGTGCAGTGGTGTAAGCGCAAGGCCGCCTGTTGGGTGACAGTCCCCAAGCTGTGGCGAAAGCTTGGGGGGGGAGGCTTGAATACCCATAATTTCACCCGAGGTTCTTCTTAGAGATATACCATCCAGAGGTGTGGAAGAACTGAACTTTATGTGCTATATGGTGGTGCTTACTCAGGGCTTGTAGGTTTTGAGGCAAGTCGTCGAAGTCGTTGGTGGCTGCGCGATTTTGATTGGACGAACGATTGAGGCTGAAAGAGGCTGGGTCGCCAAGCGAACCGAAAATAAGAACGTCCAATTCGCTCTCTTGAAGCTGAAACCTTCAACCAATTCTCAACCTGCTGTTGGCCGGAAGACAATATTCACGCATGCACAATGGCCGTCATCCTGCTGACCCGTACGGATGGGCAGGAAGGTAGGCTTGAAGCTTCGAGATATGCTGGGATGGCCGGCTCACCAGGCACAAGTGCTGAGGCCTTCTCTTGAAGAAGAGGCCTCGGGTTGAGTAATGGACGCGTACTGCAGCTTGGACGGTATCAGCAGTGGGACGAATCCCCTGTCACCTGACAGTATCGGAATATAAGTTCTGTATATATGCGAGTATGGCGCCTGCACCTCGGGTTTAGGGCCTGTTAATTCCCCATATGTCGTGGTCTGAGTACCTCTTCTATGCGCGTGTTCTACTGCTCCCTCTCTGTTTTCGTCACATACCATCATTCAAACATTCTTTTAAAGCTTTTTTGTCTAGACCAACAGTCGTTACGATATACACAACAATACCCACGAGATTCGGGCTCTGAGAATTGACCCTCTCTGTTTACGTTCTACTGTGTCGTTGGGATGATTTGTTCGCAGCGGTCAGGCTCTCTTTCTGCGTATCATGGTCTGGCGTCGGTGCTGGGCTTAGCCTACGTCGTTCTTCACATATTACTTTCTGTTGCTGCGGTCGCTGTGGATACCCCCAACGGCTCTAAAGGTAGGCTTCTTTTTGACTTAGATCACAAATGCGCGCTTATATTACCAGTACTTCCCAACATATTCTCCCTCGCTTGTCAGCCATGTACGACCTCCAGAGACCCAGGCAGTCATAATTCTTCCATTTTGCCAACATCAACAGCGACAGCAGTCCCCGTTGACCCCATTGTGAAGGATGTCGAACAGAAACAAGACTACAAACCAGTCCTGGGGGGGCTCCGTCGCCCCTTAGTACGCGTGAAGCCTATTGAAAGCCATCATACACAAATAATTGCGGCTTCGGATGAGAGTAGTCCTGCTATAGGTTTGCTAGCTCTGTTGATCTCCCAGTCTGCTGTCGCGACAACTCCTCTGCCATCCACAACATACAGTGGCTCTGTATCAGTTGCGGCCAGTGGAAGCTCAATGTTTGCTCATGCCAAGTTGCCATCGAATGGTATCGGTACCTTGACAAGCTCACAATGGTCAGATGTCAGAGGTGGATCTAGACCTGCGACCAGTTCAAACAAGGATCTACTGGACTTCCCATTAGCAACACCCACGGTCTTAGCCAAAGGAATCCCCGCTCCATATCCTACCGGTCATCGATCAAGTCCTAATACCACCGCTAGCAATGGTGGACAGCCTTTGGCTTCCGTCCTCCTATGCTCGAAAACGTGGAATTCAAACAGCACAATTTGGGATAGTTCGGACTCGTCAATAATGCAGAAAACTTCCGACTTTACCTCAGGGTCTGGCATACGATACTTGGCCCAGTCGGGCTTTCCCATGGCCAGGCCATATAATGTCTCCAATGGCTATCATAAGCATGCGGGGAGTGCGGGAGCAATCTCAGCCTTGGCGATTGCCACAGTCACCACAGTTGATAATATAGTGGTAAAGTTCTTATCGCGGCCAACTAATCTCCGCAAGCCATCTACACATTCGTTTATTCCAAATTCAAGACTGAAAGCTCATCCGTTGGGGATTGCCTTCTCAAATTGCTCGGGCGTTGTGACAGTTTACCCAGCGACATTGACCAAGGTCATCACCTTCACAGTTTTGGTCAACGAGACTATGACTCTTACACCCAATGCAACTACTCCCGCTCCTGTCTTCATCACACCGCTTCCAGCTTGTCAGACTATAACTAGCAGTTGCGCTGTCAAATACGATGGCATTTGTCCCGGGAACTATTTCCAAATAATACCCGGGAAACCCGCCCCTAAAGCACCAGGCCACTTAGCACCAATGACCACAAGCACTTTACTAGTAACAAAAAAGAGTCCGGCCATCATTCATCAGGGACAGGCAGTAGGGAATATCTTTGGTCCTACGAGTACTGCTCAACCTGTTGCTGGTCCTGTTGCTCTTCAGACGCCGGCAGATGGAAACGATGCCGACGCTCCACCGGCCCAGCAGACAGGCAATGCTGGATCAGCAGGCGCTGAATTGCAGACACAATCCGACGGAATGAGCACGTCGCAATCTGATGATGGCCACCAGACGCCTGGAAGTACTACACCCCAACAGGAGCCTCAGGCTGAGAATGCGCCACCCGCGGCTCCAAAGGCTAATGATGTAAACTCGCAACAGACGGGCATAGACTCGAATGGGGGGCAAGTATCTAGTGGGCAGAGTTCTGGCGGACAAGCATCTGGTGGACAATATCCTGGTGGACAATCTCCTGGTGGACAATCTCCTGGTGGACAGCCTTCTGATGGCCAAAATTCCGAGGGACAGAGTTCTGGAGGGCAAAGGCCATCCTCCGCAGGACAAGACTCTGGTTCTCAGACTTCCGATGAAAGTAGTGGTGGTGATCAAACAACCTCCAACGGCGACACACCCGCTTCTGGCTCAAACGCAGGTTCAAATGTTTTGCCGCAATCCCACGATAGCAGTCCTGATCTACCAGGATCTGGCCAGACGGTCTCCGAACAGCCTTCTTCTGGTGGCCCTAGCAAGAGCTCGCAAAACGAATACCCCGGGATGATTGGCTCTACACCTAGTGGAGATCAGTCTACCTCGAACGATACCTTTGGCAATGATGGGAATTCTGCCGATGAAAGGGGGAGCTCCCAAGGAAGCACCGATTCAGTCACGAACCAGTATGTTTCAAAAACCCTCGCTGCCAATGGCGTCCCTATCTCCATTGGCCCCTCGGCGGTCATGGTTGGGTCCCTGACAATTAGCGCTGGATCACGACCCACTACATTCGTGGTTCAAGGAAAAATCATCGCTGTTCAGCCATCTCAGATCTTGGCTGCAGGAACAACGATCCCTATTGAGGCTGCGGCAACGCCTCCACCAGCGACCTCGATCAAGATCGGGATTGTTCCGGTGGTAATGCAACCAGACAATCTCATGATTGGATCACAAAGCTTCAGCCATGGTTCATCCGCTGGTACGGCAGTTTATAACGGTCAGACTTACAGCTGGGACGCTGGCCAGCTGGTCGGCCCGGGAACTACAGCCGCGTTCCCTTCGGCGGGCTCTGTCCCTGCTCCACGCGTCACCGCTGCTGGCCAGGTCTTCTCTGTATTCCCTTCTAGTCTGAAAGCTGCAGGGCTTACGTTGGCTCTCCCAAACACTCCTAAAGCTTCGCCCTTCGTGTACAAGGGGCAGACGTTCTCAATCAATCTATCTCAATTAATTGCTCCAGCTAGGAGTGTCACAATACCTTCTCCTGGAAACCCCACGCCATTCGTCTACGGTGGCAACACCTTGTCTGTAGACGCGTCGCAATTCATTGCTGTATCCACAACCATGCCCCTTTCTGCTGGCTCTGGAGTTGTTACATACAAAGATCAGAAACTTACCATCAGACCTTCACAAGTTGCTGGCCCTAGTACCACTATTGCTCTTTCGGCTAAGCCTCAAGCAGGCGTTGCTGAAACACCTTCGGCTATAACGACTAGAGGCCTCACCTTTTCGCTTGGACCTTCTGCCGCAGTCATCGACTCCTCCACCTATTCGTTCCTGCCGGGCAAGGCTCCCGTAACAATCACCAGTCACGGTCAAGCGATTATTGCGGGGTCGAAAGGCATACACATCGGGAACCTCAACATTCCCATACCTACCACTTCTCATTACTACTCCGTGGTGACGGAAGGCGATCTGACACTCTCACTCGCTCCATCAAAGGTCGTACTTGGCGGCCACACTTACGACATCCAATCACCAACTAGCACAGTCATCAATGGCCAGACAATTAGTATAGGACCATACGGTGTTGGTCTTGGAAGGACCACCATACCACTTCCAACACCTAAGCAGGGCTATCAAGTCGTCACAGAAGGCGATCTGACTTTCTCCGTCGCACCCTCAGAGGCTGTAATCAAAGGCAGTACGTTCGCGATTGGACCAAATGTCCCTGCAACAATGGTCGTTGGCGGCCAGATCTTGAGTATCGGTCCACACGGTATTGAATTTCCAGGAACAACGGTGGATCTCCCAACCGTCACGAGCGAACACAACCCAGCGGCAATGACAGCAAATGGCTTAACTTTCTCTGTGGGACCGACCGACGCCATTATTGACCGTAGTATCTATCCCATTTCAAACAAGGCCCCTGCAGGAACGATTGTGGTGGGCTCGGAAACAATGAAACTTGGTCCTGGTGGAGTCATACTGCTATCGACCACCATCCCACCAGAGCAGACACCTTCTGCCATCACAGCTAACAATCTGACCTTCTCTGCCGATGCTTCTGAAGCGATCATCAATGGCACCACATATCAGATAGGCAGTGGAGCTATGGCTATGACCATAGTAGCAGGCTCTCAGACGATTAAGCTAGGCACAAACCGCATCGTGCTTCCGTGGACTACCATCGCTCCATGGAAGCACGCGACGGGGCCAGGCATTCCTTCTCCTGCCGGAACAGGTGGAGCAGCGGGAGCTACTCCTCCTACGGGTCTACCTAGATCGGGGTCTACAAATAAAACTGGGAGACCACATAACGGAGCAGCAACTTCACTGAAGCCGCCATATTCTGTGCGTTCGGGCATCGTTATTGGTGCGTTGATTCTGGGGTTGCTACTTCTATAATGACTTTTGAGAGACGATGACACACGCGGCTTCTATGAATATGGATATTACCTTTTGACATAGTCGACGGCGAAGACATTTGTAACATAGGCTGGCCTGATCACGCTTGATCAAGTAGAAACCCTTGTTCGATTAGATATATATATATAATGACTAGTGAATTTCTGTAGTCGGATTCCGTGCGCTTTTGCCCGAGACAGGCAAGGAATAGGGGCCTTCACTTCTCAAAATTCAGCGCTACATTCTCCTGACATGGTCAAGCAATTGGGACGCAATTTCCACAATCAACAAATCCAGATAAAACGTAAAGGAGAGATCATACTCTCTGTCACGTAATGTCAGAGTCAAATGCCCAACAACCAAACTCTCCCAACCAAAACAAGGCTATTTTGTGGAGAACAAAGATCGACCAAAGCAGCCATATGGACCGCCACCAAAGCAAGAACGTGAAAGGGGACTGCGCATCTCCGTAAAAATGGTCAGACAGCGTTAGACACGTGTAGTCAAAAGGATAAAACTATCAGTCAAGCCTCTTGGACCACGCGTCGACCATGGGTCGAAGCCACTTAGTAGCTTTAGACATCATGGCAACAATTCAGGGGTACTTCTGCTGTGTTAAGGATTCCGTTGTTTTATTATATAAAGGCTTTCTCCTCTTGACAATGAGATCCATTTTTCGCCCTTTTCTTCTTGAACAAGTACACTCCCTACCAAGTGATGAATATGAACCTTCAAACTCTCCTATTCTGCCTCATGGGTCTAGGCCTTGCCATCGCATATCCTACGGACCACCACGAGGTTGCCTCACGCTGGAACATGGCCAGTTTACCGTAAGCCATTCATTCCCCCACTCTCGGATACCATCAGCTGACCCTTTCAAGACTTAGGAGCGTAGAAGACAGAGCAAGCGGTATATCTCTCTGTCCAAGTTCTAGATCTCACCACCCTCTGCCCTCGAGCACGGCGCTGATCGAAACAGAGAATTGTAGCGGGTTGAAATGGTGCCATGACAGACCTGTGCACGAGCAGAGTGACTCGAGATCATTTAGCGGCCTTGAGTTGAGGAATGTTGAGGGAGAAGGGAGAATGAGAACATAATCTAGTATGTGCTTTTCTTCATTGCGGGTTGCGGACAATTTCTGACGAGACTAGGATGTTACAACCTGATCGCTTGAATCATTGGCGGCTATCACTGTACGCATAATCTGTATGATGGATTGCAGCAAAGAGGGTGGTGCATGTTGTACATAATGTAAAGTAAAAAATGCCAATCAGGATTGGTGACGGAAAAAGTGGCTCCTTCGAGCTTGTGTGCTGCGATCACCACACTCCGTGAACCGCCACAATTGGAACGTATCTTGACAGGTTGCCTGCAATGCGGACGTGTTCAGACGATGCTCGTCCGTGTGCAGAAAATCTTTAGTAGTCCTACTGTGGCAGATCCGTATGCATTGAGGTTTGTGTATAACATAATCAGTAGGACAGTTGCTTAATGCTCATCATGCGTATCATACAATGCCACTAACACCTCCCCAGCGCCCAACGCATGCATGAAACGCTATAAATATTTCAATCGCCCTTACTTCCCGGAGCCGACGCATCGTGACCAGCCTGTGGTCTTGTCAGTCGAAATCTCTATTCCATCTCCCCTGAACCGACTTACCAGGCAGACCGCATCCAAAACCCACGAACAGGTAAACAAGGAACACAATAACAACCCCCAACAGCACCATCAGCTTGACATTCTTCCACCACATTCTCCTCTTCAAACCCCGACTCCTAACCCTAAAATCATGCGCCCCAACCCCCAACCTGTCAGTCTTATCGACCAACAAATCGATCCTCTCTCCCCTCTCGAGCACTCTTTCAATATTCTCCGTCATGATGCCCTTAACGTTATCAATCTCCTGCTGTGTGTTCGTAATTGCATCCTGCTTCCCCCCCTCGGTAGTCCCATACCCGACCATCAATTTCTTCAGTTGCCCGTTAAAGTCTGCCGCTCCATACGGCGGCATAGACGCAAAGTCTGTACTTTCTGGGTCATATTTCCCCAAAAACCGTTTCTTTATCTCAACTAGGTATCCGAAGGGTATGCGGCGGCCGAAACTTGAGGAGGCGATGACGAGATATGTGAGGCCGCCTGCCGAAGGATCGGCGGAAGGGTGGTCTGAGGGTGCATCGGCGATGTAGTGGATATAGTTTTGGTTGTGGGTGTAGGTTAGCTTTGCGGGTTTGTCGTGGGTTATCTTCGGAAGGATCAGGGAGGCGAGAGAGGATGTTGCGCTGGAGGCGGAGGTCGTGTATTCGGTCAGGATGGTGGTACGATAGGCTATGCAGGAGCTGTGGGAGGTCAGTCTGAGTTACGGGTCAAGGGACTGGATGCAAGAGGGGAGTTACTAGAGGAGCGGAGTAGAGGTTGAGGACGAGGACGCCATTGTGATGGCCGGTAAGAGAAGAAGTTCAAGCTCAGTGGTATTAGCGGGATGATATTGACGAATTGGACTTGCTCTATGGGCATAAATCGCGAGTTGTAGAGGGAATAGTTACTCGTGGTTGCCTCTGGCGAGTAAGGCCTGTTTCGCGATGATGCGCCTCGTGCCAAGCCATGAAACCCTAGCACTATTCTACAAAGGTGGTTGCTATATCTTGGGGAACTAAACGTGGTGGATCATTATCGAGTGCAATATATGGCGGCCAATTGTTGGCTGTAAGACCCCAGGCAATGGCCGAGAGATAGATCCCAGTGAGGGATTTTTCTTTGACGTCGAAGTCAATCGCTATCGAGTTTGCTGTTCCAACCATGAGACATTCAAGAACAAGATGCGATCATTGTTCTGCACTATCTTTAATAGAGGGGAGATTGGATAGCTGTTCCAACGATTACATGGTATATGCAACGCTTCCTTACCGCAAAGACTCAACTCCTCCGCAGCGCTTGAGTATGGTAGGTATACATATGGTACACGAAAAGAGGTTCAACATCACAGCCTTACTCGTTGATTTTGGCAAGCAGCCTGCTCCATGTTAGCAAGCAATTCCATCCATAAGACGAGCAAGACTCACTCGTGATCCCTAAACAGCGAATACTCCTCATCCCCGACCTTCACAGGACTGCCTCCATACTGCAAAGACTGTCAGCTAACATTTATACAGAAGTGCTGCTACTCGAAGCTTCCCCCTACCTGTGGTATCAGGACTTTGTCTCCTGGTGCTACACTCGGCGAAACCCTCTTGCCTTCCCTGTCAAGACCTCCAGGACCGACAGCTAGTACTTTCGCTTCATTGAGCTCCTTTACGCTGCTCTCTGGCAGGAAGATGCCACCAGCCGTCTTGGTCTCGGCCTTGATCCGTTGTACGAGGATGCGGTCTAGAAGGGGCGCGAGCGACTTGATTGACTTGAGAGCAGTAGTCTGATTTCCTCTTAGCTTTCCGCAGTATTTATATCAGGTGGTCTCTGGCAATTTACCATCTTGGATAGCTGTAGAAGGTCGAGGAAGGGAGCAGATTTTGGTTTTTTGAGAATGGAAGGGTGTTGATTTGGTAGAAACTAGTGATGCTGTCGCAGTTGAAGCTCCAAGTCGAGGAAATTTCTCGAACATTGCCAAGGCCGCCGGCTAAACAGCGGCAAATGCTGGCAAAAAATCCCTCCAAACATTGTAATCGGCCAAACTCGCCGTTTACGGCTTCACTACATGATGGAACGAAAAGTGATATGCGGAAAATCCCACCGTTCTTATCTAGCCTCTTCTTGGCCAACAGAACGAGGCGTTATTGGACCAGGCCGGCACCGATAGTGAATATTGACCATGGGACGTTCTACAGAATTTATCCCTCCCCAGCGGAACGAGATAGAAGCTCCAACCCCCCCATATTTCCTGGTCTGAATTTCTCGCTGCCTTCGCACTCAGTAGAACAAGAGCATTGGGCGATCCTTGGGCCATCCAATGCTGGAAAGACGACCTTTTTGGAGATACTGCGAGGGCAGCATTTGTCTATCCCACCGACCGCCCGTTCCTTTCCCCGTCTTTCGTCTGAAGAGGTAGGATTGCGATACCGCAGCCCTGCGCGCGCCATTCAGTACGTCGATTTCAATGGCGAAAGGGGCGGTGTGGGCAAGTCTGGCACAAGAGGCGCATACTTAAGTGCCAGATATGAAAGTCGAAGAGAAGACACGGACTTTTCTGTAATGGACTATCTCAAAGCGAACACAGATCTCAACGCATCAGAAGAGCAGAAAGCCAAAGATATTCACGACACGAGTCTTGATCAGGTCATCAAGGATCTCAGACTTGAGGCGTTGGTGAACATGCCAATGGGCAACCTCAGCAATGGACAGATGAGGCGAACTAGGATTGCAAGAGCTTTGCTTGGAAAGCCAATGGTTCTGTTGCTAGACGAACCATTCATGGGACTGGATCCTCCAACCATTACTACTCTCAATCCGCTGCTGCACAATCTAGCAAGAGCGAGTTCCCCACGACTTGTATTAGCTCTACGGCCACAGGATCCGCTGCCCGAATGGATCACCCACTTGATCCGTCTGGGTCCTAATTTCCAAATCGCCGACAAGGGCAAGAAGATGGACGTTCTCGAGAATACAGGAAAGCTGCTGTCGAAAAGTGATCAGACACAGATTGTAAGCAAGACGACATCCATCCCGCAAAGGGGCGTCCCGACCGTCTTCGGTGCTTGGCGGCATGTAAACGAAAAGAATTTCTCGCAAAGCCGGGAAGGTCTTCCCTTGCGAGAACTCCGGGCTTCTGAACAGGCAGGAGAGGCTCTGGTGGAAATGCACGATGTATGTGTCAAATATGGCGACAAGCCAGCCCTAGGTGACTGGAAGCAAGAGTTCAATGACAAAAAACGGGACGGGCTGTGGTGGACTGTCAAACGTGGAGAACGTTGGGGTGTTTTCGGTCAAAATGGTGAGCAATGGCGTGTTGAGTCATTCATGCCAGCTAAACAGTGTCCAGGCTCTGGAAAGACCACATTGCTATCATTGATTTGCTCCGATCACCCTCAGTCGTACTCTTTGCCTCTTAAAGTATTTGGTCGTACACGCCTGCCGCGGCCGGGTCAACCAGGAATCTCAATATTCGATATCCAAGCTCGAATTGGCCAGTCATCTCCAGAGATCCACGCTTTCTTCCCGCGGCGACTGTCGCTCCGCCAGACCATCGAGAATGCTTGGGCTGATACGTTCCTGGGTACACCGCGCCTTGACTATGATGACGACGTTGCTGTTGACACATGCCTACGATGGTTCGAGACAGAATTAAACCCAGCCTTCAAACCAGTAGTGACATCACTGGCAGCCAAGTCAGGAAGGCCTAGATTGAGCTCCCAACTTTTTGCTTCGCGAAGTACAGACTGGGCTGATGAGATCCGATTTGGCGAGGCTCCATTCTCAGCTCAGCGAGTGGCGCTCTTGTTGCGCGCCATAGTGAAAAGGCCGGATCTGGTCGTCCTTGACGAAGCATTCAGTGGTATGGATGAGAACGTGCGTGACAAATGCATACTCTTCCTTACTTGGGGCGAAACCCGTTCTTTCGGCCTTTCTATGAATGAAGGTGTGCAGAAGCGATTCGTCACCGAGACTGATCCTAGACTGCTGAGCGAAAAGGTCTTTGACGGTTTGAGTCAAGACCAAGCATTGATTTGCGTTAGTCATGTCAAGGAGGAAGTACCTGGCCTTGTAAGGGAGTGGATCAGTCTGCCCGAGGCGACTTCGGGGAAGCCTGCGAGATTTGGGAGGTTTGAGGGACCATTGGAAGGGAGCGAGAGAGCATGGGAGGAGATATGGGGAGTGTAAGTAGATGTAGATATTAATGCGCCAGCGCCACAATCTATGTCCCAAAGCTTGAAACCCCTGAGCCAATATCCGGAGCTGTAATGGGCTTGCTAACATCGAATCAGCACGTTTTGTGCTTCAATTGAGTTAAATCGCTTGGGGATTCTGAGCTTCTAGAGCAGATGAGGTTCAAACGAAGGTTGGGCTTCCGGCCGTTCTTGGTCTAGCGTAATCTCCTTCGAGTATCAGTTTTCAGGCGCAAAGGTCAGCTCCATTCTTTCCATCAACAACACTCTTACTGCAATCAACGCCCGCACCTGTCTCGACTGACCAAGTTTTGGCTCAGACTACTGATATCTCATTAACACCGTCAACCTTTATATGCAACCAGAGCTCAACGAATACTCCCAAGAAATCCCTTTGACGCAAAACACCCAAGATAGCCACCAAGACAGCCAATATGGATTCGATGCCCCAGATCTACAATCCTCTCCACGGCCTTGTACCGAAGGAGCAGGAAGGCGTTTCCTTCGGCGCTCTGCAAGCAATGCAGGGTTGTTGTCCTCTTCAGGAGGCTCTGACGAGGGTTCAGAAAGACCTTTACGGCGACTGAGCCCACCCTCGCGGCCGCACACCCGTTCACCTGTCGATCGAATTGCTGAGCATGAAAGAGCTTTACCATATATGCAAAAGAAGAAGAATCAGGGGCCCTCATTTACTGTGATACAAGGAGGGAAGAAGTCTGGAACATGTCAGTTTGGCATTGCTGATTTCCCCAATGGTTCGTCCCCTGTTCGAATCAATTCTCCTTTTGCTAATTCATGCAGAGGTCTTGACCCACATCCTGTCTCACCTTCCTCCTGCTTCGTTGTCCGATGTTTCCCATGTGTCAAAGCGTTTCCACCAGTTAGTCACGACGCCTCACGCGTGGAGAATTGCCTTTTCGCGCTACTTTCCGGGCGCCGAAGCCTTGAGCGCATTGGAACCAGACTCGGAGATTTCAGACCAGGACGATACCCTTCATGCGGAAAGGCGTCTCTTTACTCGACTTACAGCTCTTGCGTCATGGCGTAGCGAATATATCCTACGTACTCGCCTGCTCCGATCCGTGGCTCGCGGCAAACCTTTGGAAGTTCCAGGAGCAGGCGGCTCTGGGTCTTCTCGACCTGGGGCTAGTAGCAACGGTAGTGCTCATGTCACTTACAATTCAGATCTGATCACCATCGTGGATCACATACATGCAACTTTTGGAAGAGGCTTCAACAAAAGGCTTCCACGATTTATACATGGGGCCACAGATGTGGGCATGGCTTCCTTGAGCGACCCTAAGCTTGGTAAAGTGGATACATGGGGCTTTGCAGATGGCCTAGTGACACAACAGTTCGCTGATCTTTATCCCAGCGACGCCGCCTACGGACTCGGTGCAGGCGACATCATTGGCGTCCCAAATGTTATGGACGTCAGCCAACCCTACGGAATGATCTATGCAGAAGGCCATCCGGGTGGTAGAGCCTACTACAGGTCTGCAGAGGAAAAGCGCGGCAGAGACTTGGCCCGTCCGCTGAACCAAACGATTCCGGAGCTGGGAATTCCTTCGACGTTGCCCACGGAATCAATGTGCTCAGCCTGGATTGCTAAAGGTTCCAACATACCTGATATGTCCGAGGGTCTGGTCGGCATGCTCGTCGGGTCTTCGCAGGGCATCGTCAGCTCTTACTCATTGGGGACGAACAGCCTTCGCGATAGACGACTTGAGCGTGGAGAACTAATAGCTCGATGGGTCTTGAGCCCTGGTGTGCCGATCGTTGCTCTTACAGTCGATGAAATGTTTTCCGCGAAGCGCCAGTCAATGAGCCGTATTTGGGCAGTCGTTGTGAACGCTTTAGGGGAGGTGTTTTATCTCACTGACCTCCCTACCCGTCCTGTACTAGATCGCGTATCGAAACTAAATCCCGCAGCTCTGGAGAAATTGGCATGGAGTGTAGGCCGAACGGTCCCATGGACGCTTGTAGAGCCAACTCGCCGCATAGCCAGACCAGATCCCTTCGAGAGGTCTGAGGTCGATGGCAGCTACACTCCCAGGTCTTCGTGGAACGGAATGGGCCTCAGCAAAGAACAGCTTTCAGCTGAAACACTAGAGTTGAATAGCTTCTTGCAGAAAAGGCCCCATGACTTTCGTAAGATCTGCGAAGGCTGGGATATGCGGCGACGTCTCGAAGTTGACTTTGCTTCGATCGATGAGAATGGAGCTGGTGAAGGAATCGTGGTAATAGGCTGCGGATTAGATGAGGGACAGCAGACTGAAATCAAACGCTTCACCCGCTGCAGTCCGAAGGAATCCTCTATTGCAATGGGTGGCCAGATTGGTCTTATAAATGGAGACACCAGTCAGACCTCGGTATTTGGCGAGAATAAATTCGTCATAAAAGAGCAACCAACGTGGTCATTTGGGGGTAAGACACCGTCACCGCGTGGATCTATGACTCAATCAGACCCAGAGAGTGCAAATTCGATCGAAGAATGGCGCACATCAGTATTCCTCTTTGGCGGACTGAAGCCACCCCAGATCACGACTGCTGCCGTCGATAGCTCCAGCTTTGCCCTCTTGACTACTATCGAGGATCCTCTCCTTGGTTTGATTGGATCGTCCGCATCCTCTTCTCCGATGTCGTCTCCTCTCAGTCAAATACCGTTTCCAAATTCCCCCACTGATGTACCGGGTCAACGTGCGCGGCTTCTAGCAGTAGGCACGAAGACCGGCACGATCATCCTCTGGAACATGCGAGCACCAAACGCCAGCAATAACATCGTTGAGAACAGTATCAAGCCCGTTCGTATAATATATACGGATTCTCCACAGATCTCTTGCCTCGCGTTGACTGCGCTTTATCTCGTACATGGCGGCAACGACGGCCTCGTCCAAGCATGGGATCCTCTCGCCTCGACCGCTGATCCCATTCGCACACTCAACTCTAGGTTCTCTTCCCGTGCTCGACGTCGCCTTGTTCAAGCCGAGGCATCTCCTGCGGGCGTTGGCATTAACCTTTTCGCCGCGGGTGCGATCTGCCTTGACCCAGACCCAACCGTTCTCCGCGGCATGGTCACCCTTGGCTCTCATCTACGCTACTGGAGCTACAGCTCTCAAGCAGCTGACCAGTACAAGGGCAACAAGCGTCGTCTTCGTCGCTCTGAGCGTGGTAGTAATCAAGCTGGCGATCGTTTCTCTGGGTCTGGACGAGGAGCTCTGAAGGATTACATCGCCAACGAGAAGCTGGAGCTAGAGCGAGAGAAGCGACTTAGGCGCAAGGAGGAAGAAAGGCTCTCTGGAAGATACGGAGTCGATCTACTTGGTCCAGGTGCTACTGAAGATGAGATTCTGGCGTACGCTACCATGCTGAGTGAAGAAGCGGCTCGAAGCGATGAGCTTCGACGTAAGAGCGCAAGCGACGGCTCAGGCAGTGACACTATTACAGAGGAAGCCGTGGCCTCCCCAATTTTGACAAGCCCCCAGGAAGACCTCGACTATGACATGGCTGAAGCGATTCGACTGAGTCTAGAAGATGGTGGTGGATGTCGTGCGTCGAGCTTGAACAATGGCGACGCCAGCGCCAGCAGTTTCGCAATAAAATGTGCGAAGAAAAAAAGATCGCCATCCAGCTCGCCACTACGTGGAGGTGCCTCTTACGTTTCGCCCAAAGCTGTACAAAAGGCCACTACTCCGCCCGCAGAGTTGGACGATCTTCAATCCCCATTCCAGCTCAGCCAGGCCGAAGAGGAGAGCCGAGCGGAAAAGGAGTCAAAGGGCGGCAAAAGAAAGGAGAGGGCCTTCTAGATTTCATATGTTACTCTCAAGCCGATGCGTTCCCCTTTCTAGCACACTGAACATCGTCCCAGTATACGAAGGCGGATCACTCTCAATGCAATCATCTTCCTATCGTTTATCGAATTCCTTTATGTGAACACGTTCTTTAAATGTTTCCTTGTGTGGTATCATAGCTTAATATAGCCTCTTAAAATCTTACTTCCTGCTACCTCTCACTCGCAGTCCCATCTTTATTCGCATATCTGACAACCACGCTCCCATCCTCCATCCCAAAATACGCCGCTACAGGCTTCTGCCCGCCTCTCCTCATGCCCCTCCCCAGCGCCTGCACCCCATTCTCACCCGAAAAAAGTCCTACGCTCAAGACACCCTCGATTGCTTTGATTTCCCTTGCCAGCTCTTGCACTTCCCATACACCACCTTCGCCTTTGCCTTCCATCCCTTTCTGCGTTGGATGCAGCGATGACGATTTCTGGACGTCGACGGGGAGCAGAAGTGGTCGGAAGCAGGCGTCGATGATGAAATTGTCTTGGTCGGTTTTTATGGGACCGTCTTTCATCATGTGGCCTTCTCGAAGTACTGCTGATGTTGAGCCGAGGCTTTTGAGTGCTGACATGACAGGATAGGTTGCTAGAGGCTCGACTTCGATGGGTATGTATTTCCAAAAACTCAACAGTCTCGATTGGAGTTTGCGCTGGTCGGCCACGCAAATGAACTTCTTCGCCTGGCTCGCTACCAGCTTCTCTTGATATAGACATGCTCCACCGCCTTTTATACAGTTCAGATCATCGTCTATCTCGTCCGCGCCGTCGAATGCCACATCGATGAGCGTGTTTTCGGGCAGCGAGTCGAACTTCAGATCCTTGAGTCCCGCTCTCTGTATCACTTGCCTCGACTGATATCCTGTGGGCACAAAATTCATATTGGCTATTCGCGGGTCTTTGAGTGCCTGGATGGCTTCGACGACGTAGACGATTGTGCTGCCGGAGCCTATGCCAACGTATTTCGCTGATGGGTCGAAGTTGTCGGCCACGGCGCGGTAGGCAGCGGCTCGTTTGGCATCTTCAATGGCAGAGAGCTTGGAAGGGTCGGATGGGGCGGTCGTTGGGGCTGCGGCTGCGGTAGACATGGTTGTGGAGGTTGAAGAGAAGGTTGGTAGGAGGATGCGGGGATATATTGGTCTCCCAGGGAAAAGTGATTTGGAGAAAGGGCTTCTAGATTTTATAGCGCATTTATGTTAGGTCAGCGATAGTCAAACGCTTTGTCAAAATGTTTCATTGTGGAGTGAGGAGAGTGATTTGAGATAATTGTACCTGAAGGCGCAGGAGTAGGCGGTAGTGGTTATGCTCATCCGGCGCTGTCCGCAACGGACGCACGCAAAGCCAGTCTTCCAGGGTTCGCTTCTGGGAGGTTACCAATTGATGGCTGAGGATCAATGCCACATTAACGGTCGGCGGAGTGTGATAATTGAAGTGCGAAGTGGAGGGGTATGGGTAAGGGTGGGGGGTCTGTCATGTCCATACTAGGCTGATGTCATACCCCTAAAGTTCTGCCTGTATCACACTGGAGAGCTCTCTACAAAATTTCAAATGAGCTCCATAGTTCTCTCACGCAGTTATCATGATTGGGGGAGCGACTACCCTTCCTCCGTTGCAAGGCCCAACTGCAAAAGAGAAGAAATATGACAGGCAACTCCGTCTATGGGCCGCAAGCGGGCAACAGGCGCTGGAAGATGCCAAAGTACTGCTCTTGAACTCAGGGCCGGGTGTTGTTGGTGTGGAAGCTCTCAAGAACCTCATCCTGCCCGGCGTAGGCAGCTATACCATTGTTGATGAAGCAGAAGTGACCGAAAAAGATTTAGGTGTCAACTTCTTTCTCGAAGAGAGCAGCTTGGACAAATCAAGGGCCGAAGAGACGTGCAAGTATCTTCAGGAGCTCAATCCTGAGGTAAAAGGTCATGCTATCAAAAAGGTACAGCTTCAGAGGACTCCTGACGTAGGTGATGAGACGTGCTGACAAGGTCTCACAGTCAATCGAAGCCTTTGTTGAAAGTCCAAGTATACAAGAGAAATATAGCCTCATTATACTCATTGGACCAACGAGAAACTCCCTTGTGCTCGAGAAGATCTGCCAACATACTGAGTCGGCATCAATACCTCTCTTCTACGTCCATTCTGTTGGCTTCTACTCCCACTTCTCCGTACAACTACCTGCCCAGTTTCCTGTTGTCGATACCCATCCAGATCCAGCCTCTACCCAAGATCTACGCCTTCTAAATCCATGGCCGGAGCTGCTCATGTTTACGCGAGAGAAGACCGGGGACCTGGATAGGCAATCAGACCATGACCACGGCCATGTCCCTTACCTTCTACTCCTACTTTACTACCTAATTGTCTGGAAGGCATCAAGAAATGGCGAACCACCAGCCACGTACTCCGAAAAGAAAGAGTTCAAAGCTATGGTAGAAGCCGGTGCAAGGAAGAGCAACGCAGAAGGCGGCGAAGAGAATTTCGACGAGGCTGCTGCTGCAGTGCTTAAGAGTCTGAACCCACCCTCAATATCGAGCGGTCTTCGCGAAATTTTCGATGCCGAGGATTGCAAACATCTAAAGGCAGATTCTGCGAACTTCTGGATCATTGGAAATGCCATCAGTGTCTTCCATGCCCTTCATCGCGTTCTTCCTCTCCCCGGCGCCCTACCCGACATGAAAGCACAATCTTCCGATTACATACAGCTCCAAAATATTTACACAGCTAAAGCCCGATCGGATATCACAGAGATCACCCAGACGGTTCGAAGTTCCGAACGAGAACTTGGCACGAAGTCCCAAATTGAAGACAAGGAAATTGAAGCGTTCTGCAAAGGCGCCCAATTCGTGAAATTGATACATGGCAGACCCATTCGCGTCGCCAAATCCACTAGCGAATTAGAATGGAGTGACCGAGCCAAGCGGTTGAGTCAGGAATTGCAGGATCCGACGTCACTTCTTCCAATCTACTTCGCCTTCTTAGCTCTTGACAGACATCAAGACGAAGTGGCACGCCTGCAAAAAGGTCGCGAAGAGCCCGACGCTCTCAAAGCCATTGCCGGAAGTCGTGCACCTTCTGGAGCTCAGCTACCGCTCCCAGAATTCGCGAGGGCGGCTCACTTCTTTACTCCAGCTGTAGACGTGGAGAAAGATCCAAAACCATGGCCTCGGTTCGATACACCAGAAGCTCAAGAGACATTCGATAATGTGGTTCAAGAGCTTGATCGAGCAGATGGAGCGGAGTTGCATAACATATCTGCTCTGACAGGTGGGATGGTCGCTCAGGAGGTCATCAAGGTCATTACAAAGCAGTATGTGCCTGTCAACAACACGTGTGTGTTTGATGGTATCACGAGCAAGACTGCTGTCTTCGACATTTAGAGGGGTGTTGGAAAGGGCATGAAGAATGAATGAATGACGTGGCATGAGCAAGCATAGCGATTGGCGTTTCCGCTCTCAGAAGCGGTAGAACTGCCTTTCAAATTTCAGATACATGATAAGTATCAACAATCAAGACGACTAAGGGGCGCATGTATGCTATGAATCATATATTAACGCCCGGAATGCCAGCGAACACTTTGTTCGATAGTACCAAGACTCCCCAAGCCACGCAGATGCATTCAGTAAAACTCGCTCGCTATGCAGTCCGATTCCCGTAACTATCATAAGAATTTCCCTTTCCCTCTATCAAGGCACAAATAGCCTCGAAAAGCCCACAACATCTTGCCGACAGCAGACGCAGTTGCCAAAATTATTCATCGCCAAAGTAACCCTACACTCCTCGCACAGACTCAAACATCTGCAAGGCCATGCCAGTATCGTCCTTGGCTCGCTCTGGCAAATCACACATTGCGGCCCCGAAGGGCCCATGCCAGCAGCTCCATCTCTCCAGCCGGCTGCCGCTTGGTCGGAAACAAGTGGCTTAGATCTCCGATTCAGGATGAGCTGTACGAGTAATTGCGCTTCGTCGTCTGGAGAGAGTGGACCAGAAGCGGGGATGGTGGAATTAGCAGGGCGGTAGCGAGTTGATGTGAGGAGTTTGACGGAAGCAAAGGCCTGGGCGTGGCGGTATCGAGAGCGAGTTGTGATTTTAGGGGAGTTCATGTGGTGAGTGAGCATACGAGCCTCGGCACGCTTTTCTGAAGTTTTGGGATCGAGGAGCGAAGCGAGATAGTAGGGATCGAGGGGATGGGGTTCGATGAGACAATCAGGGTTGAGCTCGCGGCCAGGCAGATTTTCGCTGGGAACTTGCCCGTAATAGGCGGGTGGTTCGGGAGTAGGAGACAGAGAGCGGTTGCTTGGATTAGGAGAGCGCTGGGTGGGTGTCCTGGCGCCTGAGTCATCATCAAAGTCATTGTGATCTACCGAGCTGGCATCGGTGGAGATTGAGATGAGACTTGTGCTGTCATCGTCCCGCAGGCTTGCTTGATAAGACCCGCTTCCATCCATCACGCCGAATTGGCCAGGCTTTTTCCACCAATCGTAGGTCTGCGAATCAACGGCTCGGTCCTCGTCTTCCTCGTCTACCTCGCTCCAGTCCTCTTTTGCCTTTCGTATCCGCTTTCTGAATTCCGCGTCGACGTCGAAGTCGTCGTTTTTAGGCGCTTTGGACCTTCCGTCCTCACCCTCAAGCCAAAATGGTAGAAATTCCGGTTGGGGTATTTGTTCCTCGTTCACCTGATCGATTTTTGCTTCGTCGCTTTGCCTAGGGAAGCGAAGCCATTGCGGGCGCCGAGAAATTCCAGCTTTATCGAGCATTCTGCTCGTGATGAGTCTGAGCCATCTGAAATAAAGCCGTAGGATACCACGAAGAAAGGTCGCAGCCATTGCATATCGTCCAAACCTTTGCATGTGGCCAACACCATCTGCCCGTATCGTCGGATCATGTATACCTGATTTCGCAGTCTTGGGATTTATTTGTCGATTGTAACCGCTTCTCCAAGGTCTGCTTGATCGTGGCCCATGGTGATCACCCGTTCGTACCTCTTCCCACTCGACGTCAAGGCGACGCGAGGGATCATTCAACTGCTTGAACACCACGAAATCTTTCATTCTTTCTTCCTCAAGCCAAGTCAAATGTGCCACGGTCACCCGCTGGCCTTCGTTCAGGTACACAGCCTCGCTTGCAATTGTCAAAGCAGAGAAGCCAATTTTCAGAATCGCTGTGTAGAAATCTTCTTGCATGTCTAGACGAATGCTAGAGAGCTGGACGTTAGCTTGCATGTTTTCGCGAGCCACCCTGAATCGATCCGCAATTGATTGAGGCTGCGGACCATCGCTTGGGGGCGAAAGGAAGCAGAGAAGCAATGCAAGAATATAAATAGCAGCGCAAAGTAGAATCCCGATCAATACCAGCATATGGGGAATAGATCCAACGATGCAGACTGTTGGAAAGCGCAGGATGATCGCCTCTGGTCCAGATTCTGGCCTCGTACTAAAGACACCCCACAGGAATGTAGCCATGAAGCATAGGCCCCAGATCCCGGTATTAACGAGTCGAAGCCTCGATTGCATGTTAAACAACCCCAGGACCTGACTACTCAGGTTGTTGAGACTAGAGATCAAGGCCATAAGTAGCACCTCGGCCGGAGTGTTCATCTTTTCAAGGATTTCGCTTTTCGTAAACAACTTGGTAATCGTTGGCTCACTACCTGAAATGTTTGTGGGCTCAGCAACTCCATTCTTGGGAGGCCCGAATAGAGACAGGCCCAGTCGGTTGCTGATCATTGCTTCGGCCTCAGCAAATGCCAAGGAATGTTCGAAAATCGTCATTCCCGTCTCGGTCATGGGCGGTCTTCCTTGGACTGTACACGAAATGGTCTCAATAAATTGGCCCAAACATAAGGATTGAAAGAGCGGCCATAGCAAGGACAAAGAGCCTTTTCGGTCCCAAGATTCGGACCTTGAGGGTATCATGTCCACGGCTAAGCAGGAACCTGCGTCAGTCTCCCAGAATAGGAGTATCGAACTGATGTAGTGAAGTAATCCACCATCTCCCGAAAAGTCAAGTTCCATGTGCTTATCCGCATTGCCGTACTTTAGGTACGAGAAATCTGGAGATGTCTGGCATCGCAAAGCATGCAGGAGGCTCAGGGCATGAGTTGCAAACAGGAGCATTGGTGCAACTCGTAAGGCCAGCCGTACAGGCCATGGCAAAGCAATATGACGACGTGCGGCGGAGTAGATATGGGTTCTATTGAGGATTATGGACTGCTATACTCCATTAGCTTCGCAAAAGCGCCCTTGCGCCTTTCAGACTCACCAGCGTAAAGCATGCAAGCGCCCATCTACTCGTCATGTATGTGAAAATGCCCCCAAAGTTCCGTACCTGCCCAAAGTGAGACAAACTGAACGGTCCTGCTGGGCTTGCTGCCGCAGTCTCTGCTGCAACCGCTGCTGAAAGCGTAGTATCTGTGATTGAAGCCGACGATAAGGCCGACGTGATCATATTCCAGGTCCCATTGCCCGTTGCCTCCGCTATCATGCTTCCACCATGCCTGAAAAACATGCTGTCTAATCGCTCAGGCACCGCAATGAAGGCGAAGGAGCCCGCTCGAGCCACGATGCGCGGGATTATCATAACGAGATCGGAAGGACTCATGAGGGAACTTGTGTTCAACGTTGTTGATGCCATGGTGAGGTCGAGAGGAGAAGTGTGGTGGCAGCGGAGACCAGAAAATGTATCTTGTCATACTCCGACTAGAGCCGCGTGTAGGGTTTATTTGAAGGACACTGGGCTTTGGCGCCTTCAGCTAGATGAGAGAGGGTATCTTTGGCGTTCCATATTCAACAGTCATTCGAAAATGGGGGAAGATGTCCAATCGCAGCGCGCAATGACGCATTGAGCCGAAGCTTTACCGGTAGCCTTGCGTTCTCCGAAGCGTCCTATAAAACTCCGAGGGGTCACCACCTTAACTATGCATGCTCAGAATATACTCGGGCTCAATTATATTAAAATCTATCTAAAGTGCCCAGACTTTCATGCTATTATCGAAGGCGTGAGCTGGGCTAGTCTCCACTTCTGAGCTGAGTGACGACTGCGACTTTTGCGAACTCCTGGAAGGCGTCTCGCTACTGTCCGTATCACTATATGCGCCGTTGCTCGCATCAGTGGTATGAGTCTCTAGATGTCGCTGACCGGAGCACGTTCCCAGCACAGAGCCAGTTCGATGCAAAGTAGTAGAAGTCACAGCATCATTATGAGCCCAAAACTCCAACTTCGGGTCGTGGACACCCTCAGTTTGGCCCAATCCCTCCCATAATCTTACTGCTCCATCTGTTCCGCCAGCCCAAACCCCTACTCCCATCAGATCAACGCCGAGTCTTTGCTGTGTTCTCGCTTTTCTCCCTCTCAACCAAGCTAATTTCTTCCCAGTGCCTCTGATGTCCCAGATCGCGACTCCATCACTTGCCCTCTCAATAGTACAGAGGTACCTGTCGCAAGCACTCCACAAGACTTGAGTGATCCCATTGCCGTCGGTCCCGTCCTCTTTCTCATTCTCCCCAGCGATCTGGAATACACCCACGGTATCCCCACGGCCATAGCCGTCGTAAAGCCCGACCCACCTACTGAATGTTCCAGCAGCTAGCAGTCCTCCACCACTCATCGACATCGTACTCACGATACCCTTCATGCCCCCGTTTTCCGCAGTGTGGTGTCTTCTCGAAGGAGTTGTGTGCATTAGACTGATAGGACCCTCGCCATTCCTGTTGATATCAAACACGCTTAAGCAGCAGTCTGATCCCGCAAAAAAGTGATTGGCTTCTTTAGTACCGAAAAGTAACGAGTGAGGTGTAATATAGGCCTCCGTAGTTGGCGAAACCAACGGATAGGATGCTAATATTCCTGGCGCGAAAGGGGAGATGAGGCGGAGGGGAAGGGCACGTACAGAGGCAAGGACAAGGCATGAAGCTGGTTCTTGGAGCGAGAAAGATGGATGGAAGGCTGTGGCGTACACGGGCTCTGGTGAGCAGTGAGACACATAGGGTGTCAAAGCATGTGGGCTTGATTCCGAGGACAGTAGGTCTACCGGCAATACAAAGGAGCGTAGTGTGTTATCGGCGGAAGAGGTCAGCAGAGTTGTGCCATCCGGAGACCTGTTTCAGCTGTTAGTCTAGCATCTAAGGTGGAAAGGACTCGAGCATGCAGACCAGTGAGCATTTTTGAAGTATTTCGACTCGTTGTCTACGTGACTCTTTTGGCGCTGTGGAGCGGTCAGGTCCCCGTCAATTTCTCCATTTCCAACTTCATTGTTCGCTGTCCCCGCGATGGCCCTCTGATAGAAGTTCCCTGTGGTGCCGACAAGAACAGGCTGATTTGGACTATTCTCATGATTTTCCATGATGACGACCTAGATCGTCTTGATGTTGGGCATTCGTGCAGCATTGAAAACACCGCAGGCCACGAGCCGCAATGGCGCCTGGTGCGACCATATAGTCTCTCAACAGCGACAACACTGGCGATGGTGAACACTTTATGTTCCAAGAAAGTCCACATTAAGTTTCATGCGAGTACCAGACAGTCACTAGGAGACAAAAGACTAGGGCTAATCGACCAAAAGCCCTATTACCAAGCCGACCTTACCACTTTGTAATCTATCAATCTGAGAGATCTACCCATTACACTTGACGAGGCTTGTGACTGCGTCCTCCATGGTCTGAAGACTGCTCTGCCAACTTGAGACCTTCCGTCCCACTAAGTCCTTCGAAGCGACCCTTGTACCACCAATCGAGCACCTACGAACACCACAGAGGCTTACACGCAGGGATAGCGTCCCCTTTTGCACGCAGTATTTCAAACGGCAAATTCTCGAATACTGTAAGTGTGCTGTCCTAATTCGCCTCTTAAATAGCTCAGAAATTCGTAGGACCAGACTGAAGCCCAGCCGTTCAGGCTCGTTGGTTTCCCCATAGAGATACGAGCCACAATCTTCTCCGAATTGCATGTCAAGAACAACATAATCTACGATTGCGACTATAATGACTAGGGACGAATGGATGTAATGTGAATTGTACTCTGTGCTGTAGGACCTCTGCCCGTTGACTAACAACAATCTAGTCGACGATCCGAAGACATAGGCTGCATGATAATTGACCCCCTGGACCCACAAAAAAACAACCCACTTTCAACTAGACGCACCCATTTTCTCACCACTGGCTACGAGAGTGACTATGAGTGGTAAGCGACAACCTACCATTGCATTCCCCTTCGAATCGATTTGAGGGCCCTGGAGACGAATCGGCAAATACATGAAGAAGCTTCCGAGATGTTTTATTCGCAGAATATGTTCCACGTAGCGAGCCCTTCAGTATTAGCACCCTTTCTCAAGGACCGCGGAAGCCGTACCCTCGGCCTTTTACGGAGATTGTCCGTAATATATCCCAGCCCTGTTGATCTCGTAGATGTCGCACCTGAGTGGAGAATGTGTCAATAGCGCGGCGAGTACCTTGGCACTGCTGGGCTTGAACAATGTTTTCTGCGATAATGCGCTCCTTACTTCAAAATCAGGCAAAGTCGCGCACCAAAATCGAAGTCGACATGGTTGGCAGATCGTTCCTTTTCAAAAGCGATCTTCTTCACTATCAATCTTGTTGCCAACCAAATCACCCCCACGAAAGACACAATGCCGCCTACGAACCATCATCTAATCCCAATCCTTTCGTGGCATCTTCGGTCTTTGAGCTTCAGAAACCGAATTCATGGTCAGCAAAGCCGACAAATCATTCTTTCGCATAGCGGATGGGCAGAATGCTCTATCAATTCAAGGTTAATGCTAGCCATGCCCCCTCCATATATGACATATCACCCATCTTATACTTAGGATCAGGGCATTGCCCCCTTGCTGCGCTCATTTCTGCGTTCGTCAAGTAGCTCATGAATCAAAACCTGTAGTCAGCAAAGTGGACAAAGTGATCTTTCACAAAGCTGATGAGCAGCAAAACTATCAAAATTAGGGATTATGGTCAGCCAAACCACCTCCATATATCGAACATTTCTCACCTTGATGTCTACCATCGGGCATCCATCCCCTTACTGACCCTACCCAGTAAGCGCCTCCCCCCAAGCAACGTCTCGAACCTAGCTTCCCTTTCCTCAAATGACATTTTCACAAAGGCAGTAAGCCCAAAATCGGCATCTCGCCAGTGTCCATCTCCCGAACTCTTGCCATTATCCTGGTCCGGCGCCTTGAGCTTGCCCAAAATCGCTTGAGCAGCAAAAGCATTTATGCCCGCTCTTCTGAGGAAGATCTCCCACAAAGACTCGTCCTGAATCATCTTGACCTCAGTTGTGGCATGCGTCACCATCATCGCTACGATCCACTTCGCTAATTCATCTTCACCACCAGCGATGAATGTGACCTGGACTTCGTCTTGCAAGCTTGAGCAGAAGGCAATGAACTCAACCAGCGCCTCGCAATCACTTCCATCAGTCTCACCACGGTCTTCACTGACTAGAACGAGCAATTTCTCATACCGAGGACTAGCTCCTAAAATCTTCTCTCTCATGGCTGATCTCGCTGCCTGTCCGGGCAAAGAGCGCTGTTTGATTTTCTGCAGTGTCGTCCAGATCAGACCCGTGCTAGGAGATAATATCATATCTGCTTCATCGGCCATAGTGCTGGCGACGACAGGGGGGGTGTTGGGCATTGACGGTGGTCGCTGCGATGGATCGAGGTAGAGGTTGAAGTCTCGCTCGATAAATTCTGCAGAAGGAAAGAGACGCTGTATCTGACGCGAGAGCTTGCGGTTGTTGAGGGAGGAGGCGGAAATGACGAAGGGATAGGGATTGGTCGGTGGTATTACATCTGGTGATGGCAGACTGTGGTTGGCTGGGATTGAAGGCTGGAGGGCGGTGTCTGATGCTTTGTGGGGCGAGTCTGGACGTGTTGAGGGTTTAGGACCTTCTGCAGCAGCCTGTATTGGAAAATGGTCGTACTTCGGCTCTTTGATGACACCTTTTCTCACATTCAGGTAGCTGTCCAGCGCATTAGATGAAAGGAACTTCTCGGGAAATACGGTTTTTTCTGGAGGAATTTCCTTTTCCGCTCTCGATACTCGTGAGGGGGAAGATGAATCGAGATCATATGCTTCCAACTCGAGCTTTCTCTTCCTGATCAGCGACTTCATGTCTCTCTCTTCTGGGAAAGTGCCCTCTTTGAGATCTTCCTCGCCATCGTCTCTAAGCTCATCCAATATGCGTAGACCTTCCGGCTTCCACGTCAAAGTACTGACATCCACCCTGTCGGGCTGCGCAAGATACTTCTCCAGGGATCCGTTATCAGAGATGCTTTCTTGAGTTTCCACCTTTCCAAGAGCGGCTGGGAAAGGTGCCCATTTCAATTCTCGTTCGCCCTTTCCACTAATAGGCCAGACGTGCTTGCTAAAGTGCAGCACCTTCATTTCAGTCATTGTCTGCTTGAAGAGCTTGTCTCCGTCTCTCGAATGTGGAGCATGGAGACTAGCCTTCCACGGAGCCACAGGTAGAGTGAAATCCATAATCGGCACATTGACTCTGAGCATGGTATCCGCCTCCTGCAGCTGCTCCTGTTCGATTGCGCGTTCTGCTTTGATGGCAATCAGCGCAATTACCTCCGCAAAATATGTATCGATGTCGCTAGACGACACATTTTCTGGACTCGGAATGGGCAGTGGAAGATTAGGGATCAGCTCATGTAAGGCTTCGCTGAAAGTCACACTCTTCTTCTTCCATGGCGGTGGTTGCTCTACTTCTGCCGGCTCAAGGGGTACCTCGACTTTGCGATCCTGCAATGGTGCTCTGAGAGGCGGAGGCGAGGATGGTGGGTCTTTGATGCCTTTTAGCGGACTGTAGATGTCCCCAAGGCTATCTGACTCGAGAAGCATTGGATCTGAGCATTGTGAGCTGGAACCTTCATGCTTCCTTGGGAGCGCGATAGCATTTTCATTGAAGATCATTCGCTCCACCTGGAGTGCTTCATCTCGAGTTGGACTGGTGTGATCGGAGAGGAGGTCGAGATGGCCGGTCTCGGATGATGGTACATAAGGCAGGATTTCTGGTGACAAAGGAAGCAGTGGCGGTGACACATGTTCCACTATAGTTTTCTATCATCATGTCAAGGTCCATCAACTTTCGAAGGAAGGCTGGTCTGTTGTACATACCTTCTTGTAGGGGTCTGCCTCAACCTCGAAGACTTCATGCACTCCACCGTCAGAATGGTATCTTAGTGACTCCTGCAAAAAGAGCAACCCTTCAATTGAGACTTCAAGCTTTTCGGATTTCGACTTCCTATCGTAAATGTCTGGCAACTCATGGCACTTCGTCGGCCAAGTGAAACCTTCGTCTGCTTCCTCGTCAACGGGCTCGAGTGGTAGGAATTCATTCTCCAGATCAGGCACGATCTGAGTCGCAAAACATATCACATCAAGCTCATGATCGGAGCGCAGTAACGGTAACTCATGCTTCATGCGGCTGACCCGATGGGTGCAGATCCCATCATCTTCGTCATCTCGTGATGGTGGTCCCTTTGCCAATGTCGCGATGGACGACAACAAGGACGTGCTGCCTGCATCGACCGCCAACCTTTCCTCTGGAGCTCTGATGTTTTCGAGATGGATCTGGAATAGGTCCGCGGTATCTTCTGATTGTTGCGCTAGTAGACTATTCGACAATGCCTGCAGCGGATGAGGCCCAAGATGGTCTCGGATTAGGCCGTAGAAGCGCGCGTAGTCGATCATCGAAGGCTCGGCTCCCTGCGACATGGTCAAAACTCAGGTACATTGCCCTGCATTATCGGTTACATTGATTGCGTAATCTGGGGGATTCCTGGGATATGGAGAAGGGAATGTCAAGTGCGCTATACCAATGTTTAGGGTTTACTACCGATCAAATTACCACATCGATGGTACCCTATCAACACATCTCATGCCGTTCGATGGATGGCTCGAGCAGATTCCCGTTGATCCCAGATTTATTCACCGCGAAAATTATCCTGTCACATGACTTTAGAAGTACAAAGGGTCAATTTGGGACTATCACCTCACATTGAGATGGGCACCTCGAGCAGGATAAAAGCAGAGAGGTGCTAGCTAAAACTCAGGAAAGGGTCGTTACCTCCACCAAAGGCACCACATTCCCAAGATGAAAGCGTATTCTTGTCTAAGATACACTCACTGCTCTAGCCTCATTCAAGTTTTCGTAATCATGTGTCATTTATGAATTAAGCCTCCCGGATATTGGTGCAATGACGCCTGCTCGCTGAATCGCATCAACCTTACTGTAGCACTAAGCAGCCAAGGAAAATGCACGGTATGCAAGGAGATATCCAAAAGTTCTCGCTCACTACCGGCTTTCATCCAAATATTCAATCGTTGTAATTGGATGGGCTAGATCCATCTTGTTGACCTTGGGAAGCCCATAGCCAGCATTCATGTCCTCTTCTTGAGACTTGCCGGCACAATCGAACACTGGACGCTCTGCATGGCAAGCGGTACGAATAGCATGGCGGCGGTGAGGAGCAAAGCCGTATGAGGCTGAGTGATTCTGTGTTATGTCAGCCCCGTTGTAAGCAATAAGGGAGACAATGTACTTACACAAACCCTGTTATCCCAAAAGGCCACATCGTTCTTCTGCCATTGGTACTGAACATGGAGCTCTTGGGTGGTAGCACTAAGCTCGTTGAGATAGCTGATGATCCAGTTGCTCTCAGCCTTGGGAATTCCGACAATGGCTGTGACGAAGCCAGGGTTGAAGAAAACAGACTTCCATCCAGTGACGGGGTTAGTCCCGTTAGCAACGTCCATAGGTATGGTTCTTCTATGTGTTGATGTAGTTCATTAAGGAGTAGTAACTATGGCAGTTGCCAGCTATGTATTATCTCAAGGGGCTTGCCCTAGCCCTAAGCCAAGACCTACTTAGTAAGCCAGGCTGACGGGGAATAATAGTTATAATCTAACGCTCCTATTAACTACCTGACCGTCAGTAATACTACTATAGCGACGTTATAGTCCTATACTAGCTCCGACGCGAGCCCTAGTATAGTACTAAAGACTATAAACTTTATAGGGCCTAAAGGCTTCGTTAACCTATCCGTAATTATAGCCGCCGTCGGTATATAGTTAATCTAAAGTATACCCATCTTAGCGACTATTTCGCGAATAATATAGTAGTCAGAATTAATATATTTAGTAGCAGGGTAATTAATAAAATTAATAGCCATTTTAATAGTTACCTAGTTATTAACTATAAATTAAATAATCTCTATATCCTCCTAGATATATCCTATTTCTATTAATAAAGGTACTAGGAATTTCGACTCCATAGTAGTATTTACCTCACCGACGTACTCTACTTCTATAGTTAACCTAGCGATAATCTTTTAACATCTTATTAACTAGTTAATAAATCTATTCTATAGGAAATAAATATACCCTAAGGTAAAACGCCTAGTATCTAGGTAATCCCTTTAGGACGAATCTATAAATCTTATTAACAGCCCTTTAGTTCCTTCTTTAGGGTCATAGCGTAGTCCTAATTTAATTATTCTAACTAGGTAACTAATAATCCTCTTAAATATAATATTATAAATAGAAAGTAGTACCTTTAAATAATAACTATAAATATTAACTATATATACGATATTAGGGCGAGTTATAATAATAAATTATTATAAATACCCGATCAGCTTCCTAAACCCTTCTAAATCTTCTTTACTAGCGACGTAATCGTTAATAATTACTCTTAATTAAATCAACGGATCTATAAAAGTCTTCTACCTTCTATAATACTTTATACTAAGTTTAGTTAATATTTTATTAATATAATTAGCCTAGTTTATATAAATAATACGATTTTAACGATTTCGTCTAATCTTTATATTAAAATAGTACGATATCTCGCCTAAATCCTTAATACGGAAACGCGCACTTAGTTATTCTTTTAACTATTCTATTAATACTATAATCGGGGTAAGAATAAATAGGTCGTTAATATAAAGACTAATCACGGAGTTATTTTTATAAACGAATACTAAATAGTCCTTTTTAACCCGTATAAAACCAATAGTTTTAAAGAATTCTCTAAGAGTTATATACTACTCTCGGGGTATTTATTTAAGGCTATATAAAGCCTTTTTAAATAAGTAAACTACTTTACCTTTCCGGAAACTATAAGATTACTCTATATAAATTATATTATTAAATAGGGCCTCTAGGAATACGGTAATAATATTAATATAGTGGATTTCTCGGTTAAATTTCGCACTAAGTACTAGTAGTAATTTCTAGGACTATGACTTTAATACTCCTAAATACGTCTCGTTAAAATTAACGCCTTCTATTTATTAGAATCCTTTTACGACCTAGCGCGCCTTATATCGAGTAATATTACTAGTTAAGTTTATTTTAATAGATAAGACCTAGCGGCCTAGTAGAATCTTCCTATTATTAGGTATTAATACTAAGTCCTAAATCTATTAAACTTTATGTGAATTAAGTTCTTCTTAGAGTACCGCTAGCTATTATTTTTTATCTAGGTTATTTAGAGCCTTATAAATAGTTATAGGAACGTTAGGGATCAAATTAATATCTATTTTAATAACGCGTACAACGAAACCTCGCCTAATATCCTACGTTTTATTACCGACGCTTTTATTATATACTTTACCCTTAACGGGCCTGACCTTCTTCTAGGGGTTATTTATAACGGCGTAGTTCTACGACTTCTTACGTATAGGACGTAGGGTTATTTTACTTTTATTAGTAAAGAATTCTTTAGCCTTATAACTATTATCCGATATTTTATTTTCATTTTCTAATAATTTATTTAAAAAGATATACTACTCTTTTTCTTTATTCTCGCCTAATTATCTAGGATCGACGACTTTATCGAATATTATATAGGCTAAAACGATTATCTTTTTACCGTCCTATAGGCGAAATTTATTTATACTATCGTATCCAACGAAATAGTATTTAACGCTTTTATTATCGAGCTTCTTCTTATTAAAATCCTTATTATAGTAGTATACGATATAACCGAATATACGAAGGTATTTTATAAAGGGCCTATTACCTATTAACGCCTTATATAGAGTTATGGTATTTAGACTCCTAGTCGGGCTATAGTTATAATAATATATAACTATCCTAATAATTTTACCCTATAGGGTTCTCGGAAGTTTAGAGTTAAATAAAATACTTCTTATACGTTTAAATAACGTGCGGATATATTGTTCTAACGCTCTATTTTAATTAAGGTTATATATAATAGTAGGAATCTAATTAACTTTATATTTAGCGAATAACGCCTATATCCTTCTACCTATATTTTCATTAGTATTATTATCTTTAAGGCACTAAATAAACCTCCTAGTATTCTTAGTATACTCGAAATAAAGGCCTATTATATTAACTATATCTAACTTCTTCGTAAATAAATAAATAATTAATTCGTTAATAGTATTATCGAGTAAAATAAGTATATAACGCTTGCCCTTTAGTATATATATAATTTGACTACCGCCGGCGATATCGGTATATATTAACTCGCCTTAATCGGTGGCTCTTTTCATCCGGTCGGATCGCCTAGGTATACGAACGATAACACGGTATTAATACCCTATAATATATAGTTTATACCTTTTAGTAGGTGGTTCTAGGGCCTAAAGCAATATAACTTTCTAAATATCTATTCCTTCTAATAAATACGCTAGCCTTTTAATATTATTTATATTTAAATAATAAAGCCTCCTATATTATTAAATCTATAATCCGGATTTAACTAAAGGACTGGTAATTATAGGAGGTAGAAGAAGAGGATTCGCTCTAGTTTTAAACGTAATTAGGGATTTTCTTAAGTTAAGCGAGTATCTAGTCCCGATACGGGTTCTAGATAAATAAAGCTCCTCTTATTTATTTAGGATATTTATTCTTTTATTAACTACCTGAAATTTATAATTATTCTACTCTAATATTCCTAGCGATAGGAGATTATACTCTATATTAAAAACGTAATATATATTAACGAGATCTAACTCCTTATAATCACCGTTAATAAACGGGTTAATACTAATAATATTAATACTATAAATCCTATACTAGGATCCGTCCCTAATTATTACGAATTTATATTACTTCTCCTTATATATAGCCTTATTAAATAGGGAGAAGTCGTATATAATATAAATATCTACGGCTGAGTCTATCTAGAAGGTATCGTCTTTATTATCTAATATTTTGGCCTTATTTATATAATTAGAAATAAATACTTTCTTAACCTTTTTAACCTCGGCGGGCTTTTTACTTAAACCGTTAGTACGGTTCTTAACTAGGAGGTATTATTTACTCTCGTATACCTCCTAGCCTTCCGGCCTTTTATCTTTATAAAGATAGTAGTAATTTTTTATAAAATAATACCCCCTATAGCCCTCGTAATTCTTTCTTTCCTTATACGGCTTATTATTAAATCTATTTTTTCGACGATCTCTATTATTTTTACCCTTCTTATAACTAGGATTTATAGAATCATTCCTAGATCCTAATCTATAGTTAGAAGTATTACGATTTCCACTCTTATTATTTCTATACTTATTCTACTTTCTTAGTATTAACGCTTTTGAATTCTATCGGCGATTATTATATTCTAGGAGCTTATTAAGTATATCGTCTAGAGTAAATATCGTTTTATCTCTTTTAGCCAGACTTTATATATTAGCGACGTATATATATAATTTAGGGTTAATTCCTACCCTAAAGTATAACGCTAGTATTTATTCGGGTAATAGAGTTCCTATATTAATAAACTTCTTTTAATACGTCTTTATATAATTCCCGTATTTTAATAAAGACTTAAAATTATCCTAGTCTTTACGAGTAATTTAGTATATATATAAATCGATGGTCTACGTATTAGAATACTCGAAAAGCTAGTAAAGAATATTCATCGCCTTAGTACTATTCGTAACGCCGGCGATATAAGTCTTCAGGTTCGGTTCTAGGTTAAATAAAATATAGTTATATACTATTTTATAGTTATCTTTTTATTCGCCTAGTTCCTCCTAATATTTCTTTTTAGTTATTTTATACTCCTTCTTCTCTTCCGGCGTAATAGGTAGAGCTTTATATAGTCTTCCCTTATTATCTCGGTATACTAGTATTCTAATTAACGGATCTAGGGCGATAGGACATTAATATTTTTCTTTATCGATAGTATACCCCTAGACCTTTTCAGCCCCTAGAACGGTAGTAATATCGACCTTCTATAACTCCTAATTACTTTTACTCTTTAATTTAAGGATCTTTATATTATTATTACCTCCTATTATACCTGAGAGTAATATGGATAAGGAGTAGTTAACGTTAGGGATTTTAGGGATTTTACTCCTAAAGTAGCGGTATAAGAAGTATAAAATACCGCTGTTTCCCTAACGGCTCTCTAGCTCGCCCTAGGAATACGCTGAATAAACTACGTAATAGGTACGTCATATACCGGGCTTATAACCCGTTAGTAACGTCTATAGGTATGGTTCTTTTATGTATTGATGTAGTTCATTAAGGAGTAGTAACTATGGCAGTTGCCAGTTATGTATTATCTTAAGGGGCTTACCCTAGCCCTAAGCCAAGACCTGCTTAGTAAGCCAGGCTGACGGGGAATGGTAGTTGCAATCCAACGAGTCCTAACCAAAGGGTGCTTTGTGACGACCGGTTCCCGGCGAACAGTACGGCCGAGACTATTGGATCCATCACCTTGGATCTGTGCCGACTGCAAAGCTTCAAGTCCCTCCAAGTACTTCTGCATACCAGGGGACAGGAGGTCGTATACAGCGTACTGGGATGACCAGAGCGTGTCACCGCCTCCTCCCCGTGGAGGGCCGTTTTAATGCAGTGTAGGATGGTGGCTGGATTTCGTAGGTCACCTGAGGAACTGTTAGACACGTGTACGTGCAGGAGATGAATCTCTCACATCAGAATGCCATAGTAAGGTAGGAGCAAATTTCGCCCGCTGCTCCTTCGACTTTTCATCCGTGTAAACAACATGGACATCATCTATATCTCCTCGACGAGGTACAGATGTCGAAGCATGCTTGTGAAGCTTGCCAAAGTAATTGTTCAGCTCACGTTGAGCATCGATGTCAAGGTCGGACTGGTTGCGGAAGAATACCACTCCTCGGGTTGCAATGAGCCGTGCCAGATCATCCTTCTGCGCATCGGTAAGCCTGGCCAGATTGACACCATAGATCTCCGTACCAATCTTGGGGTTGTAATCGAATATATCGGTGGCATCGGCAAGGAGGTTGCGGAATTGAGGATCACCTGGCAAACTTCGGAGTCAGCATTGAGTCCAGAATTGGATTGCAAGGTATTTATTGGGAGCAATCTTTGGGTAAGAAGCCACGATCCCACACCGTAAATACGTTTCCAAGCTAGGGGGAAAACACTCCAAAAGGTGCCTTACCTTGCATACCTCTGTCATGGTAGGGTACCTCTGTCAAGGGCTCCCAGTGAACGTCTGGAAACATTGGCCGAAGATTGTCATGTTCGTAGTCATCGTTTCTCTCAACAAGCTCGTTGGCAATGAGATTAATTGTCTTGCCTAGGGACGGAGACCTATGGCTATCTTTGTTAGTGGTTGCTTTGCTAACGTATGGGGTATGAGTGCTTGGTTCTTCCATGAATGGAGCCATCATTGAAGAAGTGTGAGTGGTGGTTCTGTTGCTTGCAGAGTCCGAGGAATAATGTATATGATGAGAGGTCTTTGTTTGGGTAAAGAACCAAAGAGGGCAGGATTCAAGCGTATGAGAAAAAGAGTTGTACGGGTATGCAGAGAAAGATGGTGGAAGACAAGAAAGGAATGTGACTATAAAACAGTTTGAGACTAATCATAGGGGGCGGATTACGCATGCATGCGTGCAACCATAGCCGTCTCATCACAACATCGAAAAGGGCGAGCACGCCACAAAGGAAATGTAAATTGTCCGATCGAACGTAACATTTCGAAGACGATGTGGATATCTCCCCACATACTGTAAACAGCATTTGGTGAAATATCACTGGAACTTCAGGCGACAACCGTCGAAGGCATTGTTCTCAAGGCACTGCTACTATTGCTCATGAGAAAGACCGGGACATAAAAGCGAGCTGGGACCATCAGCGCTGGTTTTCAGCAATCAACTCCAGGACGAGAAGTTATGGTCCGCGTTCGGTATGTGCGTATTGATAGACGTGAGAGGCTCAAGTCGCTTGAGTCTTGTTTGAGATGCGATTGCGCACGGGTTTGGTTCACCTTCTGGGCAAAACCAGCAGTTGTCGTCTGGGAGAGGAGCCCTATCGTGCAACTAAAGAGATTGAGGGGATTTCATTGGCCACTAACGATCTAGATGTGGTCTAGCGTGAACTGTCATAGAACTACATCATCAAATTTTGCACGCAAGATTCTTACAATGTTGCGTGATAATCCGCCGTTGGAACATGCGCTCTCGCGAATATCATATATCGACCATGAATACCACAAGCTTTGCATCCGCTCCATTCTCTGTTGTTTTAGTAATGCAGCGTTTCCATTGTTCCGAAGACCGAGTCTTGATTCCCTGTCACCTGTCAGACCGTTTGAATGGTGACAAGCTGCCCTTGGTCCATAGATGACCACCGGCTGACCTCCAGAAGCCCAAAAGCCCTGAATCTAGTCGCGTGGCGCATCTTTCAAGGCCTGAGACCATGTCGCCACTTCTTGGACTGCCCGCTTTGCTCAGCAGGAGTCGATAGGGAAAACCATTAGCGTATATGGGACACGCAGTCTTCGCTGAGTGGGCTCTCCTTCAAGATTGCGGATCTAACGGGACACAGCACCATCTCCGGGACGCGGGCACCTTCGGTCATGTTCGATCAACCGCAAAATCGTGTCATTATGCAGCTGCACCTTCGAAGAAACCATCCGACCAAGCTGTGAAAAAGGACGCCACGCGCTTTTGGAAAGCAACAAAATGGCTAAGCGCACCAGAAAACAAACGCGTTAGCTAGGACTGGCCTCTTAAAGAATTCAATCTAGTAACATTGATGTGACGACAACAACCTGCATCTGACGCATGCAGACATATTCATCAAGAACCCTTGTCAAAGCCTGATACCAATGGCTATCAGCACGCTGACCTGTCAAGCTCCAAGGCAATTTTTCATGGTTTGTTCTCAAATCATCGTTCTCAGGGGCCTGACCAAACGCTTCGGGAACGAAAACTCTTTTGATATCAGGCTCGGTGCTAGGATAATGGCAGTCTTAGACGCCAACGCTATAAATGTGGGCTCAAAGCGCCCTCGACTTGAGCAACAAATTTGATATCAAAGCTTACTCTAGAGCCACTGGTTATCAATTGTGACTCATCTTAAGCGCCTATAGACGAGCCTTTGCACTTCTGCGGTACTGTGCCGTGATAATTTCGTTCTATAGCCCATGCGACTGCCACTTGTTCTGAGGGAATGCCTGGCTTGTCTACAGCTTCGCAAAGAAAATGCGGCTCAAGCCGTATTGAGCAATGGGATCTTGGCTACAATGGACTTCATCACTGTCTCCGGGCCCGGACTTGCAAACTTCAGCGGGCAGCACTGAGTACCAGTCATTTTCTGTCATAGCCTATGTGCCCAGTCTCGAGTCATCGTCGTGCGTCATTCTGCTGTGGTCACACGCACAGCATGTTTGTTACATAATCGATTTGCATGGAAGCAAAGCTTTTAGCGTATGCTAACGTTACATGGTTTCGTTTTCTGCGTTGGCACTTTCGTCAGTGATAGCCTTTTCCTGTTCAGCTTATTTACCATCTCTTTCCGAACGCGCGATTGCCGCCAACCGGCCGTCGACAAGCTACTTTATCAGAGGGGTCAGTAGCTTAATCTACCTTTATAATTGGGCTATGAACGGGGTCATACTGTTAAGTGCCTGCACGTGTCTATGCTTTGGATTGGTTGCTCTGGTTTTCTCAAAACGCCAAGCCTATTATCAAGCAATGGATAATTAAACTCGAAGAGGGCATTTATCAGTGCTTGTACCTCGATAAGGTACTGTAATTTGAGCCTAGGTAACGGACACTGCATCAACCGAGATGGCGATTTTTACTAGCTGCAACATCGGCTCTCAAGACGCTGGTCAACCACGAACCCTCAGACATTCCGAATTGCATTTTCTGTCAACCAAGTCAAGTCTCACGGATTATTCTTTTGTTAAACATGACTTTTGCGTGCTCATTCGTCGCCACACAGCGAGATGGGCATATACCCAGAATTGCTGCAGCGAATTCGCGAGAAGAGTGATGGAATATCGTAACCGGCCAACCCATTCGTCAATAGGTCACAACTACCGTTCACTGTCAAGCAAGCGCGTCCGCTCATTATCTTCATGACCAGCAGAACTATTGCCCGCGCCGCTTGTATCTCCAACCCCGCCGTCTCTATTCCGGCGCCTCCGTTCTCTGACCTCGAACGTGATAGCCATAGCCAACAAACATCCTTGCAACACGCCTGTCACAAGATAGACTCCCCATGTGCTCCACCCTTCCCATCCGAACCTCGCCGCGAGACTGCCCACCCACACAAAGCTTCCCGGTGTTTGTATCAACATCATTGGTATGCTCAAGCTCCCCACATGTTGCAATTTCCATGTCGTCCATATCTGAGGCAAGAATTGGATCGCAGCAAGGCAGGTGCCTAATATGCCTAGGGTCTGGGCCCAGGCGTTCAGATGCGACGGAACTCGGAATTGGACGATCAATGATATGATGAAGACGGCAACCAGGTGCAAGATGCAAGTCAGGAAGACAAGGATGGCCAGGCGGTATGTGGGAAGCGTGTTGGATTTTGAGACGGGGAAGAGGGGCGTCGCATGAGGGAAGAACAGGAGGAAGAGGAACAGTCTACAAGGTCACGCCGTCAACCTCAAGTTCTCCGTGCGTAGAATATCTCAAGCTGGAGTCTCACATAACAGTAAAACAAGCCCACTGCACCCCGACCTGCGCAATCCCCAACAGCCCCGCCGTACAGTCAAAGGCGTTTAGCTCCCTACAGCACGCTAGATCTCTCTGACTGGCAGGTAGCGTAAGGATATTGGCAAAAGCGGAGGTGCCTGATGTCATGCCTAAAAGCACGAAGTATGGGGAGATGCCTTCGGAGGAGCGCCGAGAGATAATGCGGTGGTGCTGGGGTAGGTACGATATCAGAATACCGAGCAGTATCAGTCTAGAGTGTGACAATTAGCATCCGGTTTAGTAGATGCCCCTAAAGGACCAATCGACGTACATGGAGAGCGTGAAATTCACATAGCTGGGGGATGCCAGGTCGGCGCAACGCTTGCTAGCTTCACGAGCCATGCTTGTGACCATTTTTCTCATATGCCCCACTGCCCTGGTCTGGATGAAGATATTTGCGCCTCTAAAGCGACGTTTGAGGAGGTTTCAGCCCATGATTCCCAAGAAAACAAATGAAGTAAACATGCGGAGCTTCGAGCTTGGGGCATGTGATTCGCTAGCCCTACAGCTGTAGCATGCCCCTCGCCCACACATTTCTTCAAGCCTCACAATCAATGAATTTGGCCTATTACCATCGCGATGGCACTTGGGACTGATGAGGATCGCCTGGCTCTGACATCTATTTTGTGATCAGTCTTGGGACAGTTGTATGGACCTTTGAGCTAACCGGGAGGCTATTCAGATATGTTTGACCATTGGCACGAGCATGGATTCTGTATAGTCCTTAGCGTAATATCCGTCTTCTTCGCTGTCCGCACCTACGCATATTGGAGATCTCGAAGACCGAAGCAGGCATCATCTCCTCTTGCTACTACTCCAATAACCGCCCCGCGAACATCGGAGAAGGCGAGCTGGCTAGAAGAGAATCCGCTGACTAGGATCGTGCAAGAGGAGATAGACCTCAACTGGGAGCCTGCAGTCCCAGATGCGAGACTTTCGAAGAAGTTGGAGATTGCCCGAGCTCGTATTCGAAGCTTGCCAAGGAGAGTGACCGGTTCAAAAATCGAGAGAAAGGTCAAATCGGAGACGAAAGCCGTAGGGAGGATACAACCATTGGTTTTCTTTTCGTCACTGACAGGGGCGACCGAGAAATATGCGCAGACGTTATCAAGAGGCTTGCAAGCCTCACTGGAAGACCAACCCTCAGACATACTCACGCCTCAGATCCATGATCTATCCTACATCGACAACGACAATTTCTTCGTTACTCCTCCCAAGATCCACGAATCCGCTGAAGATGTCCAATACTTCTATCTCGTACTTCTCCCATCCTACAATATTGATACTGCCCTCGACAATTTTCTAAGCCACCTGCAAGAGACCCACCATGATTTCCGCATCGATACCGCACCACTTTCTGGCCTAGTAGGCTACTCAGTGTTCGGCTTTGGGGACCGAGAAGGATGGGGTACAGAGGAAGAAGGCTTTTGCTCACAGGCTATCGAGGTTGACAGATGGATGGCCAGATTGACAGGCGGGAAGAGAGCATTTCCTATAGGGCTCGGCGATGTCAAGTCAGATGCGGTAGCGAGACTTGAGGAGTGGGAAGATGGTGTGACGAAGGTGCTCCTGGATATCGCTGCTCGCGGAGGTCTTGGAGAAGGTGTAATGGGCAGTGGCTACGCTATAGAGAGCGATGAGGAGGAGCCTGTTGAGCTGGATGATACAGAATCAAGAACTCGGAGGCCTGCAAAACGACAAAGGCTTCAGGCAAAGTCGAATGTCGACGACCTCGAAGATCTTGGGGGAAAAGGCCGTTCACAGTTCCTTGTAGCATCTACACAAGAACCATCCCCCTCACCTCTCCCTATTGACTTTACTACCTCTGCTGCCCCCCAAATACCTCCACCCCCGAAGGTCATGGTTCCTAAATCGTCTCCTACATTTGCAGCTCTTACCAAACAAGGCTACACCATTATTGGCAGTCATTCAGGTGTCAAGATCTGCCGGTGGACCAAATCGGCTCTTCGAGGTCGAGGCTCTTGCTATAAATTCTCTTTCTACGGCATCAAGTCGCATCTCTGCATGGAGACCACACCCTCCCTCTCGTGCAGTAACAAGTGCGTGTTTTGTTGGCGTCATGGAACCAATCCGGTCGGCACGACGTGGCGCTGGGAAGTAGATCCGCCAGAGATGATCTTTGAAGGGGCGAAAGAAGGGCATTACAAGAAGATCAAAATGATGCGAGGTGTGCCTGGGGTCAGAGCAGAGAGATTTCAAGAAGCGATGAAGATCAGACATTGCGCCCTCAGTCTTGTTGGCGAGCCAATATTCTACCCTCACATTAATGAATTCGTGGCAATGCTGCACAAAGAGCGAATCTCCAGCTTCCTTGTCTGCAATGCACAGCACCCAGACCAGCTAGCGACTCTAAAGCCAGTAACGCAACTCTACGTGTCCATCGACGCCAGCAACGCCGAGTCACTGCGCAAGATTGATAGACCTCTGCACCGAGACTACTGGCAACGCTTCCTCCGCTGCCTAGGCATCCTCCGAGAAAAGCGCTTCAGCATGCGCACTGTCTTCCGTTTGACGCTAGTCAAAGGTTTCAACATCGACGAAGAAGTCGAAGGCTACGCCGACCTCGTTGCGCTTGGTCTTCCCTGCTTCGTAGAAATCAAAGGCGTCACTTACTGCGGTACATCATCCTCAGCAGGCGCAGGGCTGACGATGCAGAATGTACCCTTCTACGAGGAGATCACTACGTTCGTGGAAGCGCTAAATACAGCGCTGGAGAGGAGAGGGTTAGGTTATGGAATTGCCGCTGAACATGCACATAGTTGTTGTGTGCTTATTGCGAGCAAAAGGTTTTTTGTGGAGGGAAAGTGGCACACGCTCATTGATTATGAGAAATTCTTTGAGTGCCTGGAATCTGGGAGGGGGTTTTCGCCAGAGGACTACATGGGTCCCCCTACGCCGGAGTGGGCGACGTGGGGACAAGGGGGGTTTGATCCGGCTGATGAGAGAGTCGACAGGAAGGGGAAGCCTAAGGAAGGTTTTACAGCAGCTATTAAAGCGAATGATGAGGTAGATGCATGATGAGGAAACATTTGGCATGCAACCACGAAGAAATGATATTAAGCCATACTTCATGAGCAGAATCTGGACACTTTACAATGAACACTAAAACGGTTTTAGGCATTTGGTGTAGCAATGGGGAAACAATTCTCAGATCACACAGTTTTAAGGGCATGTGGCCACTCTTGCGTCTTGCAAAATGATAACTTGGTTTTTAAAATTCAGATGAATGTGACAACTTCGGGGGTTGAAGCCCAACATTGGCAATTTTCTATACAAAGCGGAGCATGCAAACCGCAAAATCGGCGAGGCGTTAAGCCTTCAAGTGCACCTCATCTAGTCTATCTACCTGTTTATCATATCGTCTCTAGCAGGGCCTGTCCCTATGTACTTGACTCTCACACCCACAAATTCCTCTATGAATTCCACATACACCCCCGCATTCTTCGGCAACTCGTCGAATGTTTTCGCACCCATTGTGGGCTCTTTCCATCCGGGTAGGGTCTCGTATACGACTTCAGCCTTCGCTAGCAGATCTAGATCCGCAGGAAAAGATTCTAATCCTTGTCCGTTGACATTATATGCAGTGGCGACGGGTATCTCAGCGAAGTCGTCCAGGATATCTAATTTAGTAAGATTTAGGGAGTCACAGACGTTCACGTCGTTGCTATACTTTACGATAACGAGATCGAGCCAGCCGCAGCGCTATTTTGAGGTTCAGTACGAGCCAAGTCTTTACAAAGACGGGGAGCATTCAGCTGTTCTGTGGGTATAGGTCCGCCGCCTACTCTGGTGGTGTAGGCCTTCACCACGCCAATGACCTCTTTGATCTTTCTCCGGTTGAGCGCCAGACCAGTCATAACACCCCCAAATTTGAGGATGTGACATAAGGATATGTGCCGTAATCAATGTCCAAAATCAGTGCATTAGCTCCTTCCACCAGGACGTTCGTATTACCCTGTTTCTCTGCGCTCTTGATTAAAGGTATAGCGTCTACCACGAAAGTGCTCAATTTTTGGCCGTTCGTCCATGCGTGAGATTTTTGCTTCCACCTCGTACCCGTTCAATAGGTCGCCATAGCGCTTTTGGTAGCTAGTAGCTAGTGCTCGTAATTTGACATCCAGGTTTTCCTTGTCAAAAATTCCCGCTATCCGAACTCCAGATCGCGCTGACTTGGTACTGTAATTGGGTCCACTGCACCATTGCTAGGCCCGAGTCTTCATTTTGACAACCTTGCAATTTCAGAAAGATGGGGCAAGGATTATAGTCTTAAAAACAAAGAAGGGTACGGCGGGGGAAGCAATCACTCGAAAAGAATCCTTACATTCCCTTCTTTGTAGTCCCGACCGCTCTCTTTTCCCCTAATCCCAACTCTTCAAGACCGTCAACGCGCTGGTGGAGTTCGAATACTATTTGAGCGCGGTCTGATATGAGAATCGGTCCTTCGGTATCAAGCCCCTTCCTTTTCAAGTCTTCCAGCTCTTCGAAGAATGAAGGCACATGGACCACCACCCCTGACCCGATCAAATTGAGGCATTTGGGATTGACGAGACCCGAAGGCAGTACGTGAAAATCGTAGGTCATACGGTTAGCGACGATTTTATGGCCAGCGTTGTTCCCGCCTGCTGATCGTGCACATATATGGGCGGAGGCGCAAAGGATGTCGACGAGCTTGCCTTTGCCTGGAGAAGCACGTCAGCCAGGATAGTACGCCGTTATGTTTTCCGGCTCATGCCCAAACATTAAAAAGCTTCGCTGGCGTACCTTTTTCACTAAATTGCCTCCCCCAAACAATTGTAGCCATCTTCTTTGCTTCGTGGGGGCGTGTTTACTGTTCAGCCATTTTTGGTAGCGGCTCCAGTTTCTATGGACATATGTTTCTTTCAAGCCCGTAGGAAGACAGAGCGTGTAGAATAGGGGTCCATTGGCTTTCCTGCTTGTTCTCAATGAGGCATTATTTGTTCAGTTTGACTTGGGCACGATACGAGTACCCTAGGCAGAATTTTGAAGCGCATATCGAACCCCACGAACGTCATGCTGTAGGGCTAAGCAGGAGCGGAGTTTGTTCCGTCTTGTTGAACCTCGGAGGTGTGCTAAAAATGAATAGCCTCATTGACATCCACCATCATCCCGAAGCTTCGAAAGGCATCATGTGCATAAAGCTCTCAAGATTGTCTCCGTTCTATAAAAAAATGGACTGCAGGTGAACGATATGCAACTATATGAAACAGGAGGAGTGGTGATGAAGCAAGGGCCAGTCATTTGACGCTCACTTGTTTCGAACATTTTCTGGAACATCAAAGTATTGGAAAGTCTTAGAATGACACAAGGGTGATATGAGCAGGTGACCTGGCCAGGCCTGCTACCGATGCTGCACATTTGGGTTGCTTGATCCGACTGGCAGATGCAATACGAGTATGGAGAGGCACCCCTCAGGAGCTCTGTCACCAAACTCTCCGGTGGCAGGCTCAGAGCTCGTTGTACTCGTACTCATAACAGGTGTGGGGGTGAGTCCAGAAACACAAAGAATCGATGGCGAGGAAACCCGAGCTTGATCGCGAATGTTCGATACTATGCTCCCTCAATGGAGTGGCTATTTGAAGAACTATCATTTACACACATCTCGTTTGGATGTTCACACCTCCCATTACTATTCTTACATCTTTTGCTTATTCTCTTACATTCTTGTGCAATGCACAACGAGGGGTTGGTACCACGTTATTCACTCATCACGCTGTGACGGAGCTAGCGCGCAATGATAAAATCAACAAACTTCCTCTGGCCCACTTGCAGACTCCTTCATCACAATAACACTCCTTCGTTACCTTACTTGTAACACAAAAAAACTTCGATTCTTGTCGAGACTAGCATCTCATCACATACATTCATTCAAGTCCAAATTGCTCCCTTCTTCCACCTCATTCTCTGAACTCTCGCGACTCGTTGATCGAGTCGTTTTCACTAAATCCACTGCAAGATTCTCTTTAGACGTCGTTGATTTAAATGCATTTCTCGGCTCACAAGATCGTGCTCGTGGTAGCTGGCACTGCTCACCTCACCAATGCCCACACAGCCTTTACCAATTTCTTCGTTGATGGTGTCGACCAGGGTGATGAAGTTGCTGTCCGTATGAGCAACAATTTGCCGCAAGCAACTTTTCCGCTTCCAAACGTTGCTAGCCCTGACATGGCCTGCGGTGTTAACGGCGAGACTGGCGTGCCTCGTATTGCCTCTGCCAACGCGGGCTCAACTCTTGCTTTCGAGTGGCGCGATTGGCCAGATGGATCGCAGGCAGGTTCAATCGACCCAAGTCACAAGGGTCCTTGCGCTGTGTACATGAAGAAGGTCGACAACTCCGCCGCATCTAACAACGCTGCTGGAGATGGTTGGTTTAAGATCATGGAAGACGGCTACGACAGCACTGCTGGCAAGTGGTGTACCGAAAAGCTGAACCCCAACGATGGGCATCTGGCTGCTACTATCCCCAACGATCTCGCCGCTGGGTACTACCTTGTTCGTCCAGAGCTTCTCGCCTTACACCAGGCAGACAAGACACCACCTGACCCACAGTTCTACATCGGTTGCGCCCAGGTCTTCCTCAACTCGACTGGGTCTGCCACTCCTCCCAATACCGTCGCAATCCCAGGATATGTCAACATGAGCACACCTGCCATGACATTTAACATCTGGAGCGGTCCGATGAAGCTACCATTCCCCGATTTCGGCCCACCCGTGTACACTGGTGGCAGCTCCAAGCGTGGCCCTCAAGAGCGTGCTGCTATGACCCAGACTATCGGACTCAAGCCAGAGACATGCGTGATGGCGAACGGCAACTGGTGTGGCTTCATGCCCCCCACGTACTCTGATCAGAACGACTGCTACACTGTAAGTCATCAGTACTGAATTGCCTGCCTCATTAAGTCACTGCTAAACTGTCTTTTAGTCGTCCCAAAATTGCTCGGTGCAGACAACTGACTGCTATACCTCTGCGGGCCCAACAGGAAGTAAGAATTGCCATAACTGGGAGAACTTCTGCACCGCGCTTCGGACCGACTGCGCCTCCCGGAACCCCAATGGTCCACCATCGCTCTCTGCCTACGAGCCGGCTCCCTTAGAGACGCTTGATGCATCGAAAGTCGTCTCGGCGACTACTCCTGGGGGATCATCCGACCCATCATCGTCGAACATCTCAGCGGTTGCACCAGCATACTCGTCTGCGGCCACAGCAATGCCGGCGCCGGCGTCGCCTAGCACGGTCGCTGCAGGTTCAGGTTCAGCGAATGATACGTCTAATACATCAATCAACACGTGTGGTAGTAATGGTGGTTTAACTTGCCAGACGGGCATGTGTTGTTCTGCTCATGGGTAAGCTCTTCAAAAGTACACTACTTTCGCTTCAGACGCTGACCGTTCAATAGCTACTGTGGCACTTCTGACGACTACTGTGGCACTGGGTGCCAGTCTCAATTCGGCAAATGCTCTGCAAGCTCCAGACTCAAGCGATCACATCTTCGAAAGCATATACAACGTAGGCAAGGTTACCTTCACACCGAATAGTGGTCAGAGTGGGTATGCAGCTCAATTGTTAGCTTGCTGGAACGGCCATCAGAAATCAACGGTTTATGTATCATGATATGCGGCCGAATGTTCGTCACGTTCTCGAGAGACGCGAAAGGTGCAAGGTACTTATTGGAAGCAAAAGCGTGCGATGGCGATTTAGTTTAGCGAGAGCCAAAACAAGTCGATATTGTTCTTCAAATTAGAGCAACCGTTGTGGTCGACGATGGAAGTGCATACCTGAGAAGATTAATTTGACAGTCATGGAGGTAAGTCTGGGTAATGGCCCCTTTGCAATGATCATTGTTTACTCTTGCTGGCCTGCGTCAAAAACAAAATGCAGGTTGGCCACCCCACAACCTTGACTTTAGCACCACAAAATTGTCATGTATAATTGACAGCTCTCAACCAGCCCATAAAGTAGTACTGGTTGTATTTCAGAAGCAGGAAGGCGCCATAATCGCTGTTCTCAGGGGTTCATAGCCAAGGTATCAGTACTTTTTTCTTCATACCCGGACGGACACCTGCGTCTTTTCTATGTCGACCATTAAGGCTGCCGGACTGTTCAACGCACATGCTAATACAACAACAATCTTATCTAGCCTGAAATGGGCTTCATCTTCCACGGGTTTCTTCCGTTACCCACAACAACGCAGATTCGCAACAAAGTAGACCCTCGGTGGATCTGACTTTACGTGTACTGTCGTGACTTGCTACTGCTCAACACCAAACTCATCTTGTTCGTTGACTGCTTCTTCGCCCTCATCGCTTGCCCCCTCTACAGAGACCAGTAGTAGCTCGAGACCATGTATCGTCCACACACACGCTCCTTCACCCACAACCTCAAGAATCGCCGCAACCCCGAGCCATCTCCTCCAAAATCGTTCCAAGTCACTCTCAACCCCATGAACGCCACTGGGGGCAAAGATTCCCTCTCAAGGATCGAAGGCAAAGGAAGGGTTACTAAAGGAGGCAAAGGAGTAGGCCAGGGCGGACTCAAGCGTCATAGGTATGTAAGAAATACTTATGGTCAGCGTACCGGAAGAGAGGGTTGAGTCCACGAAATGACAGGAACCCGAGATAGCTTGATAGAACAGCGCTGACTATGTTGTGAATGTGCAGGAAAATCGTGCATGATAAGATCCGAGACATGGACATGAACCGTCAGAAGACCTCCAAGATGACTTCACGTATCTCTGATAGCGGAGATTTGCTTCTCGTCTACAAGACTGCGCTGGCGAACTCTGAGATGACTCTACCGAGCTCTGATAGTGGAGAATCGCCCCCCACTCATGATACTGCTCGTGATGCTGCGTTGAATCAGGCAGTGATTTACAAGAAAGAGTACGAGGATTATAAAAAGCTGTACATCGAGGTCAACCAGATGGAGAGCCCGTCCACGGAAAAGCTTGATGAGCTACTGAAGATGCACGCCCGTCTGGCTGGAATGAAGGAGCAAATCAATCAGGGGTTTGGCTACGCAGAAGAATGAAGTAGCGGTGAAGACATGAGGCTTTAGATGCGAATTCCAATCATTAAACGCAATCATGTGCACTCACAAGATTTTCTACAAACGCTCTAGCGGAATGATTGTACATTTTGTACGGCTAAGCATCTTTCCAAATGCTAAAGGAGAGACATGATATCAATTTCGAAACCACCGCATGCATGCATACATCGTAAACTTGAACTCCATACTAATCCTTCTCTCGTGCCAGGTATGCTTACCCCAGCTATCTTGTCACATGAATTGTATACATATATGGCCAATTCGGCAGAAATTTCCCATTTCCTTTTTCTTGCACACGAAAAAAGGTTCAGCTCCAGTGACTTCACCTAGCCTGATTCTCCATTGAATCGATCAAAGAGTCTTAATCTCGATGATCTAATAAAGCGGTTGCTGAAATCCATCATCAAAATTGCAGTTGCGTGCAAATACATAGAAAATATGATGAAGGATATCGAACGGATACACTTCAAATTAGAGCCGTAAAGAGGCGTATTTATTCCTGCAGGCGACATCCTGGCACACTGAGAAGAATTTTCCGCGATTACAATCTACCTACTGATTTCACACATATCTTCGAAGACGCAGTGCGGCAGACGTCACCTTTACAATAAAAACTCGTTAGGTGATTGCTATGACAATCGATTGGCGGAGATAGAGGAGCAGATACATAAGGGGCTAGGAATGACTTGAAAAAATAAAGAGACGGTGGAGGCACGACGTTTTTCTCATCTTCAAATGCACTCATACGGTCTTCTACAATTATCAGCGAGGCGCTGAAGGATTAGATACACAAGACGTACGACGGGGCTTCTCTTCAATGTGCCACTGAGAGACAGGATACCAGCTCCCACATTAGCGCTTGCCTGCGTGCAAGATGAACTTGATATCCATTCCTGGACTTTCACCCATGTCAGTTTCTCTTCCGTGCATTTGGTTTTCGCTTCAGCGATCTTGCTGCATGTACTGGTTACATAGGTGGATGAAAAGGCAGAAACTAGCGTTTTGAAAATGAAGGAGTAGATTGAGAAGTCATTGGCGATGGGAGGACATCTCAACCAAAGGAATCAGATGGTGGCATTGGTAAGGATTGTAAGGTGGAAGGCAGAATTTTGGTAAATTCTCCAAGGAAATGCGGGTGTGATTAGCTTTGTCCAAAAGTAGCGAATACTGTTCGGGGGTAAAGTGGGCAAATGAAGAGGTACATTTCAGAACAAGTCGTCCATTTGATCTAACATCAGCCATCCACTGTATAGCATAGGGTATCAGTCGTAAGTCATCATCTACTGCTCTTCTCTCTCTTAATATCAGCAACCATGTCAGCCAGCAGCGCCTTCCCCCTAGCCTCCTGATTGTTAAAAGTACGATTAAAGATTGGTGGGAGTACGCGGCGTGAATCTGAACAGAAATAACATCGTCAGCCTTGACAAGCAGCCAGGTGATGCATAGATACTCACTAGCATGTTCCCCTTCGAACACCACACACCTCGCGCCCTTGCCCCACGCAACCCGGACACCCTCGTCCAGTAATGCCATCCCCACTCCATTCCCCCTGTAGGAGGACTCTACCGTCCACGCCTTCACATATCCCTTCCGCTCTCTTTTTACTACCCTGAGCACCATTGCAGCTATGATCTCTTCACCCCATCTCGACACCACCACGATCGGATCCTCGCCCTTCCCATGTCCGCTCTTTCTACCCCCATCAAGCCAGTCCCAGTTGATTTGATGGGAAAGGGTTCCAAATTCCATGGTGATCCAGTACAGAGTCGTCAGCCCGAAGAAGGTCATACCGGTCACGACGGCGAAGAGGAGAGGTAAGGAGCAGCAGTTTGCCAACAAAAGGGTCGCCAGCACTATGACAGCAAGGGAAGCTGGGTGCAGCACAGCGGCTTTGGCATTCGCCAGCCTCTGCTCAGAAACCGAGTCCGCAATCAGCCGTAGTGCAGCATTGCGGTCGTCCACGTGCTCTTGGCGGGCAATGCTTGTCGCGAGGAGGGGCAGAGGCTCCGGCTCTGGTTTTGGGGCATTGTAGGTAGTGGGTGCAGTAGTACTGATGGAGAGGGGTGAGGGGGTTGGATGAGCGAGCAGAGCAGTGGAGAAGGCAGCGGAGGTGGGTGTGGATACGAGGCTGCTGTAAGGTGAGGGGTCGGAGGCTGATAGGTGGAGGTTGGAGCGGAGGGTTGTTAGGAATGCTGGTTTAGAAAAGATTAGCAAGTATGCAAGTGGAAGAGATGGATGGGAATACTCGTAGAAAGAGAGCGCAAATGGCCCAGAAGATGGCGGATGTTGTGTTCAGTGGGAAAGGTCAGACATACTGGCACTGGATCGATAGCCAGGAATACTATCTCCGAAAGCCTTCACATTCTCAAAATCCCAATCAGTCAAGAGATCGATATCAGAGACGCGAATGTGCGGTAGGGTGGAAGTCATGGTCTTCATTATGATGACAATGAAGACGCTTCATCTGTATCATTAGAGTATTGCTCTCTCGTTATTTCTCCTCTTATTCGATTACGATAACGATGAGGATGAGGAAGAAGAAGAAGAAGAAGAAGAAGAAGAAGAAGAAGAAGAGTAAGAATTAGTGGGAGGCAGGGCATGTTTAAAGACAAAGACCATTACAATCTGGGCCACACACTCACACTCACACTCACACACACACTCACTGCCCTCTGAGGCTACTCTAGATGTGTAGTAGGTCTTGGATGTAGACTCTCGTCAGTGGTCGGTGATGAGTGGATACGCCAGCACGCTTCCCTTATCCCTTATGTGCAACCTCCTGCTGCTGCGGCGATAAGGGGCGGGAAAGGCCCGTGTTGAAGGCACCAAAAGGCGTAGTTCTAGGCGTAGCAACTGCAAGCGAGAAGCGAACGAGTAAACTCCCCACTCAATTCCCCAACATCCCCATCTCCATCTCCATCTCCATCTCCAACACCAACCAACAAGCACCCACTTACGCCACTAAAACGAACAAAGATGATCAAACTGCCCCGACATCTAGCGTGCACGGACGGCTAATTGTTCAAAGGCGCACTCATAACATTAACAATCACATACACATACCAAAAGCCATCTCAATCTTGGGCACCCCCTTCTTGCTCTCGCCCGATGCCTTGGCGGCCTTGGGAAGGCCGATGATGCAGGTGAATACGAGTGGGAACTTAGAATGATCAAATGTGGGCGCTTCACTTCTGTCACTTATTCGCTTGTGTTGATTTGATCAGTCCGATGGCATGCTTGTAGCTATGTGTGCTTTGTAGAGAAATGAGAGCAACGTGTTGTACACGAGGTAAACTAAGAAAGTAATGGGGTATATTCCGCCTCGCTGCCACACAGCCCGCTTCCAACGCCCCACACAATGCATCTACGATATCATCATTCTGGACTCCTTGCTACGACGCCGTCAATGCTCGCGAAAACGCTGCAACGTTGTCAAAACTTGCTTTGCAACATAGGAAACATGGCCTCTTCCATCCCTTCACTTCTCCCTCTCGCCTTCCTCTGACAGCTGCTCGCTCTCATCCAGTATTTCGGTAATCTTTGCCACATTGGCGATTGTATCTCGTCCATGGCCCACGAGCAGCAGCTTCTCTGCATTTGCTGGCAGCCCCAAGTATGTGGGTGGTTCACGCTCCGGCAGTCGATTCACCCATTCCATAAAATCTTTCATCTCGTTCCCCTCAGGAACGGTCAAGCTTCCATCTCCTTCGCTGGAGGCCTCTGCTTCTTCTCTCGGTAATCCTTTGACGAGCTTATGCTCGTTCTCGAAAGCTTCTAGTGTCAAGATATTGTTCACAAGCGCAGCAAGCTGCTTGAAATCACCCTCGTTGTCAATTTTGCCGCCGTATGTCTCTATGATTAGGGTTCGTATCAAATCCCAAGGGATCTTGACGGGGGCAATATTCGTTCTTCCGTTCGCAACGGCATCCATCCAGCTGTCAATGATGTAGGCCGCACATTCGTACTATGACTTGTTAGGGCCGAAGAATTGGTATCCGAATTTTCACTTACATCGCTATCGTTGAACTCCCAGAAACCCTTCCAACCTAGCGTTGGTGCGTATCGTAAACGCTCTTGAATCACGGCGTGGAGGAAAGAAAGTAGAAGATACAGTCTCGCCTTCTCTCTTGGTTGCTGCATGGCGCGGACGGACAACGTAGATAGTGAATCCTTCATATTCGCTCGCACCCCGGCAGGTTGTTCGTACATAAGCACCCTAGAAGCTCGAAGTAGGTTGACTGGTATCTTGAGACTCGTCTCCATGGAAAGGAATACTCGGAACTCAGGATGCGGCTTACTAGAGCACAGCCGCTTCTCTAAGCTTTGAAGCCAGATAGGCGCAAGGTGTACGTTCTTGATAAGAACCCATGATCCAGTTGCAGCTGCATTGCTTATGGCTTTGTCTGCGCTGGCAACGCCTTCATTCGACCCCATGGCAATATACGAACACTGAGCTTTCATCTTCTCAACAAGATTCTCGACTTTGTAGCTGGCGTCGAATCCAGGGCTTGAGCTCAATGCAATTGGAGTGATTGGTGTGACTTGGCCAACCACTTCTCTGAGATCGCTGGTGTTCTCGAATAGCGACTTGCCAAACACGGCCGCGACGAATTTCTCGGCCGCCGGTACAAATCGATCCAGTCTCAACAATTTGACTAAGAGTAGGGATCGGAGATGTTGGTTGGCAATGCTCATCCCTGCGTCCCAAACAGCAGGGACGAAATTCTCAGCTAGTTCCTCTGTGCAGAAGCGATCCCAGTCCTTGGATGAGATCTCGGAGACAAACGGCTTCAGTATGGTGATACGAGAGGCTTTGGCCCGAGCATCTGTGCGGAGATGCTCATTTGCCGAGACATCGCTTCCCTCTACGTTCGGGCTGAGGATGCTGTCGACAAGGCCTTTGTCCATCAGATATGGCGACGCTTGAGCAAGTAACATGGCGAAGGTGACACGGTCTTTTTGCAGGAGACTGAGCGAGGTTCTTCGGTATGTGCTGACGAATAGATCGCGGAGGATAATTTCTCCCCTAGTAGAGTAATCCTTGATCCCTTTGAGATTTACATTACTGCGCAACACCGAGTCGAAGATGTCAATGAAGTATCGTAGAGAAAATTGATAGAAATGGTTCAGGTGGTGAAGCTGCTCGAGGGCTGCGAACACAGCGCTGCAGCCACGAGCAATTGTGTTGTACTGCTGGGTGATGGTTTCCACTTCAGCCATCACGCCATCTGTTTCTGCCACCTTCCTCGATATTTCCCCAGACTCTTTCTTCAACGTCTCAAGCGTCTCAATCACGACGTCGTCATCGAGGATGTTGCCTCGGGACTGGTTGAGGGCTTGAAGTAAACGCTTCTCGAGGCCCCGTAGGTGGGTATTGAATTCGCCTTGCATCTTGACAAGGTTCGTCCGTCTCTGGTCAACGTCTGGCCGTTCAGACTTGAGCACGTCGTTTAACGATTGGGTTTGAAGGCTGCTTTGAGTGACAGTGAAATTGACGAAGGTAGTTCGGCTGCAAATATCGGGCGGGAACATGGCCGAGGGGTCTCGCGTAGAAAGATAGAGCTTGAAAGCTGGTGAGAAATCGATTTCCTGCTTGCCTAGCTGGATCAATACACGACCTCCAGTCTTCTGGTATTCCTTGTTTAGAACGTGGTTCAACACTGGGTCCAAATGCTCAGCGTCCTGGATCAAAATGGGATTGCCGAAACGGAGAGAACTCTCAAGCTGCTTGATGAAAGAATCATCCAGGAAGCTCGTGACTGTTAGTCGGCGCTCTTTGCTCTCGTTGTTCAGAAAGTCCGTTGCACGTCCAGACGGGTCAATGATGAGTGGATAACGATTAAAGCGTTTCAAGATGATGGCATTCTCTGTGCAAAGAGTATCAACAGGCAAGCCGTTCTCTTGCCACTTGAGGCGCTCGTCTGCGTTCGAGAGGTACTCTGTGACTGGATTGTGCATCTTATATTTGATGCCCGAAAGACCCAACTGATCAAGCCAATCGTCAATCATCGCCTTGCGTAGTTGTTGGTCGTAAAGGCCGCTATAGGCGAGGAAAGCTGCTGCTACCAGGACATCACCCACTATCGTGCTGAGCTGTGTATCGAAGGATTTGCTACCTGACTCCCATCGAGTCCGCTCCGCTGACAGACTGTCTAGCAGTTTCACGCTCCTTGTGACCTTATTCTCCACTCGAGACATCTCTGACTTGATTGACTGGGTTTCGCTGATCAGATCAGCGTATTCTGCTTTATAGGTAGCAATGCTGCTCTCAAGATTGTTGATGGTGTTCTCAATAGCTTTCGCTTCCGCTTTTGTTTGTAGAGCTTGGTCTTCAAGCTGTTCAGCCTCCTCGCGCAGAGGGCCAATGCGATCTAAAATGGTGGAGAAGTTGACCTGCGCTTCTACCCACTGTACAAGGGGACCGCAAGCTTTGCTAGCACGATTGACCCTCTCATATGTGAAGTCGTCTTTCGAGAGGAACTCGTTCTGCATCTTGGTGCGGAGGTTTCGTGTCATTTGACGTTCGCTGTCGTATCCAACAATGCTGCCTATGAAATCGTCTCGCCGTACGATCCCTTGTATAGTCTTCCAACTTTCGTTTTTATGGCCAAGGAGTGTGCATACAGCCTCCAAGGCAAGCTTGACGCCAGCAGGCGGGTTACCCATTGAACGCACTTCTGTCAGTTGTTGCTTCTTGATATTACCAACGGCCTCCTGGGCATCTAGCACAGCGGGCTCAGCTTTCGCTAAATCAGCATTGACGACCTCCTTGCGTTTCGCGACCTCCTCTTCCTGCTTATCAAGGTTTGATTGGACAACCAAAGAGGCAGACTTGCGCTGCTCAGCTTCACGTTGATCGGCAACCATGCGTTGTAACTTCTCATTGGCCTCGGCATCCTTCTTCTCTAGCTGAGTCTTCTTCTGCGCTAGACTCGCACGCAAGTCCCGGACCTTGTCAACAGTGTCACTCAATTTCTCCAGTCCAACATTGAGATGACGTTGCTGTTCTTCCAAGTCCTCACGCTTCTCATTGAATAGCCGCATGCACTGATCGACAAAGTCAAGGAAATGCCTGGGTGTAAGGAAGGTCTTCCGACCCTGTTGCTTCAGAAGACGTTGATTGAAACGGTGCAAAGAGTGGTGGACGTAGACCATAGAATTGACCACAACATCGCGGTAAGAGGCAGGAAGCGAGAGACCACTATAGGCAACAGGAATACTGTCAGGCGCAACAAAGTCTGGGCGATCAAGGTCGACCGACTGGGTCAGCTCAGATCCTACCTGAAAAAGGGCCTGGTCCGACCAGTCGCCGAACCAATTTAGTACGCAACGATTGAACAATGCTGGACTTGTTGCAGCTTTGGAAGAAAGTCCGCCCTCCGGTGGGTTCATGGTAAATACGATGTGGAGGTTCTTGACTATTTGTTGAGTGAACCATTTGTATAGCTCTTCTTGCGAATCAAGAAGAAGGCCTTGTCGCTGTGCGCCTTCTTTGCAGGCCGTCATGAGTGCTGCGAACTCGTCTCCTTCGAAGAGTCCAGGGACTTCAGCATTTGCCAGTAGTGTATTCATACGCTCCAGAAAGCCGGAATCGAGAACGTTCGACTCGTCCATAATAAAGCAAATCTTTTCACCCTTGCATCCAGAACGCCGAAGAACATCCCTAAGGTCGTCATCGAAGTCACTCGCAGAATATTTGCCATGCACCTTGATCTGGAAGACCCTAAGTCCATTCATCCATGCGACAAACCGCGAGAGAGTTGTCTTGCCGCTTCCACTTACACCAATGAGAATGAGATGCCCTTGAGGCTGACGGAACACTCTGTCGATACGTAGTACATGCTCCAAGACGTCGTTGAAGAGGATGATGGGCGTGTCTACTTCTTCCTCGCAGAAAGTCTTCAACCTTGCTTTGACGAAATCCCTGAGTTGCTCCCGCTCTACGGGTATGTAGTTCTTAGACAGCCAATTGGAGAACAAGATTGGTCCCTTCAAAGCAGCATCATCATCCATATTTGGAAAGTGCTCCAACGCAATGCGCCGCACCGTGTCGTCGGTCCACTTCCGCTCTTCTTCCGCTACGAGGCGGTCTTGAAACAATCGAAGTGCTTCATGAGCCCACACCCGGACAAGGCCCTCGATTGAGAGGTTCTCTAGCGGTTTAATCGCCTCATATATACCGCGGACCCACCTTGTCAATTCACGAGGTGAGTAGACGTAATGAGGTTGTATCTTTGGCGTAAATCGTGCTTGGGATTCCATGTATAGTTGAACCATTGCTTTTGTGAGCGGATCGGAGTAGCCGCGGAGATTCGGGATGATCTTCAACACTGCGCTATTGAACGTGCTATAGATTTGGTGAAGGGAGACTTCCCCAGGATAATCGACCATGACCACCGGAGCATGCCGCAGGAATCGTGCCCCCAAAGGTGTTCGCCCGGCATCAGTAGGAGGATTACAAGCTCCGACGAATTGAATACGTTCCAGAGTTACCCAAATCTTGTCGGATGTCCTCCAGAAGCCGTTTTGCTCTACTAGTTGACGGAGGAATGAGATGGCTCTTTGCGTTCCATACCTGTCAGGAGCGGGAAGGTTGATCTCATCGCAGAAGAACACAATCCATCTGCCGATCTGGCTTGGAGACATGACTACCCCATTGAGAGTCTTTCGGTATTCGCAATACTGGTCGAACGTCTTGATCAGCAAGTCTGGGGTAGTCGCGCTAGAGAAGTTAAGTCCAATGACCTCCATATTCGGTAATTTCCGCAAGGCGCTGAAAAGAGTCATTGTCTTTCCAGAACCTGGGGGACCACACAAGATGAGAGGTTTATGCTCAGCTAGCCAGGAATACAGAATATCCTCGTGGCGTACCGTGTCCAGCGTCGGTATGACCATGTCGGTCTGGGTGACTGAGTGGGTGTTGACTTCGACGTGGGGTACTTGAGATTGCCAAGAAGTCCACTCTGCTCGCGGGAGGGATACGTCGAAGTCGATCAGGGAAGCTGACTCGCTCAGTAAAGGGGTGTCGAAAGTCGAAAGATTGGCAATGTATTCGCCAAAGGCTCGCCTTTCTATAATCGGGCAGTCTCCGACTAGGGCCCAGACCAATGCTAGAAGTACTTTTTTAGAAACGAAAGACTCGACCTGCTCCTGGTCCAGTGGGAAATCCTCATGCTGGATGTTATATTCAATAACTGTCCTGCAAGCTTTGTTCAATAGCGAGAACAAAGTATTGAGTACCCTGATCTCGGTGAACTGCATAATGTGGCTATACCCCGAGGCTTCATTCAAAGCGTTTTCAAGAAGATGTACCGTGCCGAAAAAATGCTGGAGTAGCTTTGCCACCTGCTCCTGCATTACAAGAGCTTTCGCCGAGGTTTGACCTGCTGTGTCCTCGTCAAGCTCATCGAATGCCGTGCTTCGTAGGCCTTGGAGAAATTTTGCGACCAGCATATCTGACTTGACAGTGTCATCGCTGAACCAAACCATACCGCAGCGGCTGACGGTTGCAAGTGTGGCGTACTTTAGCGTTTCCACCTCAAACAGGATCCGAACATTTGGCGGCAACCCAAGGCGTTCTCCGTTAGGTAGTGTGAGCAACTTGTTGTCGTCCAAAACACTGTTCAGATTCTCGACCCACTCAGGATCAACATCGCCATCAAAGACAATCCAATGTCTCTTTGAATCTTCTCCACGTAGATTGTCGACGATCTTTCGCAAGATACTAGTGAAAAGTCCGTCGGTCCATTCGCGAGTAGTGCTATCGAGATTACCATACAGTGCTTCCTTTGACATGACTTTAGAGTCGATGATATGGCAGACGCCTTCGACGCCTTCGGCTCGCTGAAGAGCTTTCAACAGAACTTTCCAGATTGCAGATTTACCTGAGCCAGAGTCACCTACCATCATGACACCGTGGTGAATGCCTTGGATCTGATACAGCTGTAGTATCTTCGTCATCCATGTGTCGTTGATGACCAAATTCTTCTCCGCAGCGTCCGTCCGAATCGCGGTTTCTAATACCTCTAGTTTTGCTGAAACATAATGGACACCGGGGAAGGCTTCCTGTTCGACGCGTTTCATAGTTTCCACGTCGTCGCGAATCAATTTGGGCGCTATAGTCTCTCGGATACTTTGTACAATGATCTGGGGCTCCAAGTCCTCCTCGACTTGTGCATCCTGTGTGGTGGTATTTAGTCTGGTGCGTTTGAGGCCGCCCGAGCTGACAAGCACACTTTTCAGCGCTCGCAAGCCGAAGTCGTAATGGGCTTGCTTTGTCAACTGAGCTGCACAGCTATCGAAGAACGGTACCGTCTGCTTTGAGAGCTGTTTTGCTTGTTTGAACCCTTGTGAATAGAGCATGACCTCAGCGATAAGTTCTTTGTCAGGCTTCGACATCGCCACACTACGGAAGAGCTTCTTCAGGTTGTCAGGCAGATTGGAACGCCCGGCGTAGCCAGGGTTCATTGTTATGAATATCCCAGTATTGGCGTTCACAGAAAATCGTCTTCCAGCTAGCTCAATTCTTGAATTGCCAGATTCGATGCCGCACTTCAAACCAAGCTGGATATTCTGTATCTGCTGAGAGACTGCTGACAGTATGCGCTCTTCCAATCGGTTGAACTCGTCAAAGCAGCCCCAAGCGCCAACCTGGCATATCCCTAGGAAGATACGACCCATGGCTTGAAAGTCGAAAGTATCGTCGCAATTGAATACTAGTGTGAATCTCCCAAGCTGGACACCAAGAGCTTTGACTGACTCTGTTTTACCAGTACCCGCTGGCCCATAAGGAGATCCACCCAAGCGTTGCGCCATCGCTTGCGTGCATGTCAGGAAACATCGATCAGTCAAGGGGGTCCGCACAAGTCTTTCAGCCACGCCAAGATACTCAAAACCATATGCAAGGTCAGCGTTGGCCATCTTGATCCGCAGACGATCGGCAAATTCGCCATCAGCCTTGTAGACGTAGCGCATTTGTAGAAGCCAGAGGTAGTGTGTTCGTGCGGATGCATTAGCCTTGATCAGCTTGCTAATGACATCGCGTTGGTGGACGAATTCGGTGATCAAGTGCTCGCATTTCTTCCTGATTAAGAACTCCAGGTCTCCAAGGACAGTAGATGCTAGGATCCCCAGTAGCCGGACTGACACATCGTGCAAGAGCTGTAGGCCATTACCACCTGACGCAAGGGCTGCCTCAACAGACGTAGTCCATGCCACTTGAGTTGCGAGAACCACGATCTGTGCAGGAAAAGTCGTGAGGTAGCTGATGAAGGATACAGTGTCGATCTCAGGGCTGCTCAAAAGTGTGCGAAATGACTGCACGGCTTCTCCGAGGAGCTCAGCTAGCGACGACTTCATGTTGGACTCCAACGCAGCAAGCCAATCATTGATCTTTGGTGTCTTTACCAAGGATATTGGTTTCTTGAGTAGCACTTGCTCGCCTTCGTTCGAAGTAAAACCTGTGATGGTCGACTCATCGTCCATAAGAAGGCCCGAGAGACCTGCAAACATCTTCCGAAAATGCTTGGCTATCTTCATAGTATCGTTGCTATTCCCAATGATCTCAAGCAAGTCCTCGTCACCAACAAAATAAAATCTGGGGAAAGATATGCGTTCACGCTCAAGATATTCCCCTAAAGCCTTTTGGATCTTATTGAGGAGCTCGGCAAGTCGCTCCACCGACTTCTGGACCCCTGAAATGTTTAGCACGTCGAGCACGAATGGCGATTTGTAGACCTTCTTTAGTACAGCAAAGAACTCTGAATTTATATTTTGAAACCTCGACGACTCGACTGGAAGCAGGTGTTTGATGTCCGCGTTCCCAGTGAAGACGCCCTCGAGGTACACCCACTGTCTTTGCACGTCTATCCAGACATCGAAGAGGACATGCACTCGGTTGAGCTTGTCTTCCCAGGATGAGGCTTCCTCCTCAAATTCCTTGTAGTACGGAGAATGTCTCATTGCTTGTAGAGAGTTAAGGTTCTCGCTGCACTTTGCGAACAGGTCGTCCCAACCTCTTATCAATCGACACTTGTTCTGATAGTTTACTAGTTCCAGTGAGTAGGTCTGCCACGTATCACGGACATGTTTCAGAAACTCTTCGAGTGCCATCTCTCCTTGCGCTTGGGCAACGATGTCCCGTATGACGGCTTCGCTTGAGGCAAGCTGGAGGTCCCAAACGTCGCCGAGACTCATCGAGACTGGATGATACCGCTTGCCAGGCTTCAAAACTTTGTAAATCTTGATCCAGTGGCGTTCACGCACCGCTTCGGATTTCATGTCAGATAGAAGCGAGTTGGCTTTCAAAAGTTGGCGGAGGACCGACTGTATATGCTCGAAAGCAGCATATTGGCGCATGCGGCTTGGCATATCTTTCGTCATCTTTATGAGACTATCAATCGATTGTCGCAACTTCCTGGGCTGAACGCTACTCCACAGAGTATCGCGAAGATCATTCAGGCTCTTCCATATGGTTGATAGGGCAGCCCAGACCGACAAAAAATCATGGACCTCGTCTAGAATCGTAGCCAGTTCAGTGTCCAGATTACCAGGTAAGTTGAGGGCCTCTTTCGCCTTATAAACCATATCTGTCTCGGTTTGCAGGCTTGTAAGACGTGTTTCAAAGGAGCTAAGAGTGGACGATGCCTCGTTAGGGGGGATGTTGCCTGAGATTGGCTTCTCGTCGTTCCAGCTCGCTTTTAGGTCTTTGACCTTTTCGCTGACGACCTTGTCTTCAGCTTGAATCTTTGCACGCAATGCATCTGTCTGGTCCTCCACGATCTTCAGTTTGCGATCCAATATCTCATTGAGCGCCGTCCACTCATGGTCCACCTGTTCTACGAACAACCAATCAGAGGCAAATTGATGACGTTGTCGGGTCAGGAGCGTTTGGCCCTGTCGAAAGACTTCGATTTCAGGTTCCCAGACCTCCACCTTCCTCCTGCATTGCTGAACGACTGTGATGAAAGAAACCGCTTGAGCGGTAGATGATGCTTCAAGTGATTGTCCTTCAAGGTCTCGGCGAGCCTTTTCGATTTCCGCATAGACTTCGCGCATCCTATTGCCTAACCGTCCAGCAAACTTCAAACGTATTTCGTGTTGCCACTGATCGTATCTGCCGGTGACCTTTGTCTGCACCTGCTCGTAGTCGACTGTTACCGTTCCAAAATTTCTGCTGGACTCAGAAGTGTCAAAGGTCTCCCGAGTCTTGCGTATTTCTTGGAGAAGTTGCAGCCACTTGGCCAAATCATCGCCTAGAACACCGTAGACGTAATCCGGTTCAAGGTCCCACAACGACTGGAATTGGAGCCATTTGTCGACGTAGGTGACTATCCCTTGGAGCTTATCCTCGATGGTTTGATAAACGGCCGATAGATCACGGATACAAAGACCAGGAAGATGTGTGAAGCGGGTTCTTGAAGCAGCGGCGCTACCGATCTCCAGTTTCATTTCGTATCTGGACGACATGATTTGAGGAAGGTTGCACGCAACACCGAGCCACTCATGCAATTGAGACAGCCAGCTGGCGCGAGCGGACTGAACCGGAGGCTCTAGATATACAATCTGGTTACGCATGAGTACCTCGAGAATTTGAATGCGTAGGTTAGGAATGTTGTGGGCCTCTTCGGGGCCCGCTGGATCTTCTCTTTGTAAGCTGTCGCCATTGACTGTCTCTGTTGCTGACGTGGTAAAAGTCTCGACCCAAAGGTGCATTGCTTTGCGAAGTCGCTCTATCAATACAGCCTCAATGATCGAATTCATCTCCAGGACCCAAAATGCCAAATTAGCATAATTCTCAAGATTCAGCTGGTCCACGGCTGTCTGAATTGTCTCTAAACGACCACTGAAGACCGAAGATTCGTAGGGACAGATTTGCAGGTCATGTATGGCTTTTTGAATAGTGTCGTGTATTTCCTGTAGCGCGGAGGTCTTACTTTGCAATACGGAAGCTGTTGAAGCGAAGTCACGGACGAACTGGACATGTTTGCTCTCACCCCGACCACCAGAAGCAGATCGTGCTGTCGCTGCCCCTGCGAGCAACGGCGTGTGTTTTACGTGAAGATCGTAGGAGTGGACAAAAGACTCCCACTTCAGGCTCACGCCCGTGAGAATAAGGCGTTGGATGTCCTTTTGGTATCCGCCAAGGAGAATGGAGACCTTTGGCAACGACTCGATGACTCGGCTCGTCTGAGCCAGAGACCGTACGCTCTCCATGAGACTGACTGCGTATGGGTAGACCCGCTTAGCTTCTTTCGAAATGCTGCTAACTGCGTGTGGTATCTGGTAGTTGAGCCATAGCAAGTTCCTCACTTCTTTAAACAAAACGATGACTTGGGGGTCGAAGTTGGTGGTAAGTTCTAATGCGTTTCCCATTGCGCGATTCCTCACAATCCCAAAGAGCCGACCAGAGATTGAAATGTTACGTCGCTGGACATCTTGAAGCCACGCATCGAAAATTGGTCTCGTATCGAGCTTTTTTCGAAACATGCTGCCTTCAGCCTCGAGCTTCTGTCCCTCGGAGTGGAGGGCCCATTCTTGGCCGAGGATGTTTTCCACCTTCTTCATGTAGCCGTCTAGTTGACGCTCAATTTGACGAGCCCAGATTATGGCACCAGCCACTGGAGGCAGGTCTCGAAGCTGAGCCATAGCATGGGCCTCGGAGTGACTATACTGTTGCTTGAAGCGTTCGTGTAAGGCAGATATGTCATACTTGACTTTGTCAATGAGCTGAGATTGGTATTCACTTATCGCTCCACGGATTTTAGGGCGAACAAACAGCGCGTTAAATTTTGAGAACACTCGAAACATTTCATTTGCCGTCTTTGCAGTAGCCAATCGATCCCTAAGGCGGGCAATGATGGAATTCTCAACCCGGGATGTCCGCTCATTGTAAGTTGCCTCTGCCTGCACCCAGATTTGCGTTCCTTCATCTGAAACGTCGAGAACGTCAACATCTTTCAGGGCTGCGTATGCTTGCGCTACCTCTTGCACTGCATCCACATCGCCAATCTCTTCCACAAGGACAACCTGGGTATCGATGGTTTCATCTGCTGCGGTGCTGCTTAAGCTCCTGTTGCCGAGTACAGTAATAATGGTTCGCTGCAGCTGTTCATGATTGACTCGAAACGTTCTGATGTAGTTCATCCGATCTTGTGTTTTTGAGTGACGTCCAACAACTTTGATGGGCATGAACTTCTCGGCCCTCTTCCTCATTAGCTCACGTGCTACGTTTGTGAAGTCTTTTGCGTGTTCGTCCCATCTACTCCAGATGTCCTCCGCTCTATCCATAACAGCTTCGAAATCCTTAAACTCGAGATGCATGAGCGTTCGGCCGTGAAGAAGCGAGTGGAGTTGGGTATCAAGGTCTCCGGAGATGGCGTGGACTAGAGGCAAAGCGCGAGCAATGGGATAAGTAGTGAAGCGCAATTTCCTATTGAGATGCCCGAATATTGTGTCCAAAGATTCTTGCACTTTTTGCAATGTCGTCGCGGCCAAAAGCTCGTCCATAGGAAATTCTCGCATCAATTGATTGTACTTCTGAACAGTGTCTAGCGCCTCCTTCAGTCCTGTATCTGCATAAAAGCTGACCTTTACTTGATATCTTTTGGCATGCTGCAGGATATCTAGAGTGAGCTGGACGCCATCATTCCTTGTCTGTAGATCGATGCTTTTCAGTGCTGCTTCGAGAGAGATCCAGTAATTGATTTCTTGTGTGGCCGAACCACTTTCCGGATCTCTAGACATTTTTGTGATTGCTTGTATAGACTTGATCCAATTATTGACGGTGTTCTGTAAGTCGTTCAGAAATCTGGTATCAGACAAGAGCTGGGACTGTATCATGTCGACTGAGGGTTTGCCGTTGTTCTGCGCTGCTATGCTGAGAGCCTCTTGCACAACGTCCGGGAACGAAAGGACGAGTTCCGGAATCTCCACGTTCTGCTGTAGGTGAAGCAGGCTGAGTTCCAATTCTGCCAGCTTCTTTTTCGTACCTGGAACGCCGGTTTTGGCATCTGTGTCGGAGCGGTCAGTGCTTCCCGCCAAAGACTTCTGACCCTGCGTATAGGCATTAAAGTACGGGGCCAGAGCTAGGTGTATGATGGAATGGAGGATCTCGTAAGGCGAGGCGGAGTTGCCTTGGGCGGCCGTACTATCGCTCAAAGTTGCTATCCCAGGCAGATTGATGACCTGTATCTGTGTTGGGAGGGGTATTCGTGGATCTATCGGTTGTGGTCGTTTGATCAGGGCAACCGAAGCAACCGTCGTAGGCGAGAATGATATTTCGTTTGAGAGAGAGTAGACGTAGTGGGCAGAGTGCTCTGAGGGTCGATATTAGAAGAGCATCTTCCGGAATTTGAGTCCTAGGCATACCTAAAGAAACATGGCCGTTCGAGACACCATCCGGCATATCTGGACTGACCACAGTCTTCTGGACATAGATGGCTACTTGCGACTCTGAGGCAAAGCGTGTGCATCGCTGCACTGTATCACTTCGTCTAGCTTCAGACAGTATGCTCCCCTTGCCTTCCAATTCTTCCGAGGACGCGCCCAAAGTTACCTCAAGGAGGTCGACCAGGTGCCGTACCACCAGATCTGGATCGATGGTTGCTGGTGAAGGTGTGGAGGGGGTATGGCCGTTGGCCCCTTGCCCTGGGGTGGCTACCTCCATTGTAGAATGGCATGGGCTATTTGTTTGAGATCTTAATGAGTGTGTGGCGTAACAGAGCAACGTTGGGTCGTTGTCTGCGAAAAGTGACGCCGAAGATGCAGCTGTTGATTCCTGAAAGCAAAGGGCGTTAATCGTCACCATGAATTTACGGGGAAAATTCTTGGCGCGTTCGACGTGGACCGCGCTACTTAGTCAATGCGCTCCTACAATTTTAAGGTACTTTTAGGCACACAATGTGTTATGGGTTACTCGTACCAAGCCTCACTCATAATGCTCCAGGTCTTATATTGTCAGTGCCATAGATATATCAATAGACTGATTGTATGTCTGACGTTCGGAGAGATCGTCATGTTCAAGGCTTCAATACTGGGTTTTGGCATATAGCACAAATTCGTCATCACCCAAGGCCCCCACATTCTTTGGCTGACCTGGTAGGCATTCAATATTCGAATTTCAAAGGGCTATACTATTTGCTATGTACCGGCCGTTTAGTCGTATAATTAGGTACTGAGGGGGCATATGCAAGAATCATCAGGGAGTAATTACATCAGGAAATGAAGGTCGCTTCTGTGAACAATTCTCCTTGCTCTGTCGTCTCGACCCCATCAACGCTCACCGTAATGGAAAGCTTCTGTTGAGGCGAGTACTATACAGCTTGATTAGTAACATGATTTGAACCTCCATCCTGGTGAATCTGTAGCTTACCTGATAAATGTAAGGTTTTGTTCCAGCTACTCCTCCAACAATGGTCTTGATGAAGCCTGGGACCTTTTCCATAACGTCGACTCTGTCAAGTCGCTTTCCCAGGCTTCCTGCGAGTGTTGCAGTAACTTTCTTTCCATCTTTGGTTGAGCCACCCCAGGCGAAATTGACGGCCACTGGCTCCGTCCAGTCATTGTCCGAATCCTTCCTGACTTGTGTGTGCTCCACTGAATTGTCCCCAGAGCCTGCGCAGAGGATCTGACCGTCTACAGCAATACCACCTACGTTGACGATGGTGGAGCCATATGATGGTGGTGTAGTATACTCCATCATCACCGCTGAGTAGGTGGGGGATTGGAAGTCGATGAAGTTCCACTTGGCGGCTATCCGATGTCAGTGAGTAGCCTTCAAGAAATAGTAGCATAAGTCTTTACCAGCGTGATGGGGCTTCATTCCCTGGAGAGCGTGTACGAAGAAGGCCTTCCCTTTGAAGTCGACTGGTCCGGCCTTGGTAATGATGCTACCCTCCGCATGACATCTGGGCCAGAATCCATGCCTCATCGAGCCCCATGGACGTTTTGGATCAGTCCCGAAATAACTCTTTCCATCCTTGCCCACATGAAAGCCGGGTGCCGTTCGGGTAACGGTCAGATTCACGATGCTTGATTCATTGGTAACAGACTTGATTGTGTATGATGCACCGTCTTCGCTGAGTGTTATCGCGCACCCGTCTGCGTGGAAGGACAGCTTTTCAGAATCGAAGTCGGCGCCGTCGAGCGCATCAGACGACCACAAGCTGGGTGTCTTGCCACCGGGATAGAAGATCTTCGTGTTGAATTGACATGTAGTGTGGATACCACTAATAGTGAGAGCATCAGCGTGCCTCTTATCAAAAGTGAGCTCGGATGTCTCACACGACATTGCTGTAGATGACTTGAGCCATTCCAAGATGTCCACTATCCGCCATGAGGTAGAAAGTCTGTGTCTCCACGCAGGTCGAGGTCATTGCGGCCCATTTTAAGTCGTCTTTCGAGAGCTCGGTGTAGGATGTAATCTTCGCCTGGTCCTCTACTGATTGTATTGCTGAGGGTCCATAGATTGGCTCTTGCGTTCCAGCGACATTTGCTACCCTGTACCGTCAGCGAAGATGCGCCAACCACACAACTCAGAACTCACTGCTGCTTTATCCAATTCATGATGCCTGATTTCAGAGTATCTACAGCTTTGAGGTGTTTACCTACGACCAAGGCCGAATCTCTTAGGTGCCTTGAGACGTCAATGTGCAGGTGAGACGAGGCGACGGACCGAGCCGTTGAGAAGATCTTTCAACTTTGGTTCGGGATTGCGAACAACGTCCTTTTCGAGATGGTAAAGCTCGAATGAATATTCATGAGCGTATCCTCTAAAATTGTCCCAACCTCTAGTCTATCTCCAATCTGACACCTGCCGCCAAATCGACCGCCAGGGGACTACCTATCGCTTTGACAAATTTCTTAGCTCGTTACTCCCGCAAAAATGGCACGCAAGGCGATGGCCAAGGACCAGGTGGTCAAGCTCATAGTCGGCGCCGGTCAAGCAAGCCCAAGTCCTCCAGTCGGCCCCGCGCTAGGAAGCAAAGGTGTAAAGAGCATAGATTTCTGTAAAGTAAGTCGCGCTTCGTTACATTGAAAATGGAATCCGTCTACTCATATACTCCCATAGGAGTTCAACGCGCGAACTGCATACATGACTCCTGGCATCCCAATCCCAGCTCGAGTCACTGTCCGACCAGACCGTTCGTTCCACTTCGAACTCCGGACGCCAACCACATCCTACCTGCTCCTACAAGCTGCCAACGTTAAAGAGAAAAAAGGCAAGGTACGGGGAGCCATGCTGCCTGGGAAGGAAAGTGTCGGAGAGGTCTCATTGAAACACATCTATGATATCGCAAAAATAAAGCAATCAGAACTCAGGTTATCAGGGTTACCGTTGGAAGGGTTGTGTAAGAGTGTCATTGCGCAGGCTAAATCTATCGGAGTTACGGTGGTTGCATGAATGAGGGTGGGGTGCAGTCAATATTTGCACAGCGATGGTGTCTTTCGTGTACAGATATAGGACGAAGCCATGCCTATAGAGGCAAGTCTTGAAGCACAGCAGTCCAACATCAAGGGGTTATTCGCTCGGAATCCAACAAGTCTTTACGAGTACAATCAAACAAATTTTCCGGACTGCTACTCGTACCCTGATATTGCTCCTGAGGGTCCTGCACAAAATTTCGAAATCTGTCCCCAAGGCATCAAGGGTTTTTCCCTACTTAGAAGTCATGCTCTATCAGCTTACATTCACGTTTCCAAAATGACTGTGGACGAGCTGTACACGGTGCCCAAATCGTACACGGATATCTGCCACAACCCTCCATGGCCACCATTCCATTTGTGGATAATGGCCGCCCTACTGGATTTTGACTCGGAATGTGCCCTCTTCTTGCAATCCACCAGATTCTCTCAGCTTTTTTGGAAACGGCTTGACCTGATTCATTGATTCAGTTCCACGTAAGTGACGACGCATCTTACCAGTAGTCCCTCGCTCTCTGTCAATTGCCACTCTGAGAAATCAATGGTCATTCTCCCAAAAGCAGGAAAGCCTAAGCCTAATCCATTCCTACCTTCCCAAGGACGTATATCGTCGCTTTCGCTGAACAACGTCGTAGACCAGTCTCTCCATATGGTCGCGGTTTGGTAAGAGCAGGCGGCTAACTACCTTGAGTAAAGTACGGTAGCTTAAGGTAGTTACGGCTAAGTAACCTCGGCAGCGATAAGCTTCAGTCTTAGTCTGATGGAGTAATCGACATCCCACCTGCCTGCAGAAATCAATACTCCAAATTTACGCCTTCAACTGCTATCCTTCTTGAGCATACAGCCGCCTGTTGTATCGAGCATTGAAAACATCTATACCCCTAAATAACGAGTTTGGAAATCAGAGCAACTGCTCCTGCCGCGCCCTCGGTCCCTGGTGGAATATAAATTCTACTGGCCTGCCCCAACATGCGAAGTCGGCCCGTCTTGAATTCGATCTTTTGACCCACCATATTCGTTCTTTCCAGAGAGCGTATTGAGCGTCAAGATGGATACATCAGTACCTAGAGAGGTATTGGAGCCGCAAGGTAGGTCAGCCCTCCAGGATTCGTGGCACGGTAGTCAGCTTACCCAACGCGTACTGTTAGATGAAGCTACTTCGGCGGGTCACCATGACCAGAGCCAAATACAAGGGCAACCAGTTGCACAGCCATTGGGGGACACACTGCCACAGACAGTCAGATTTGCTTCCGTAAATCAGGAAATAGAGCCCTCTCAGAGTCTACAGTCCATTTCCCAGAGTTCTGACCATCTACGTCCTCCAATGAGCCCAGAAGCGCAGGATGAAATACGGAATCTGTCTTTGGGCCTGCAAAACTCGCATATACACCAAGCGCGAACGAGCAACTTCGCGTTTGAACCTGTGTCGCTGCCTGTGTCGAGGGCGCCGTCAAATGAATCGAGTCAGTACTATACGTCGAGGGAAGCAACAAGATCCGGCCCAACGTCCCCGAAATTTTCACCACCATCATCGGCAATGCCTACACCTCCTCTCACTCCAGCTGGCACACATCGTGGCCAAATTCCCAATGGATCGGGCGCAAATCTTGCTAAAGTCCACCCAGACCCTATCCAGATGGCCCCGCAAACTCCTGATCCACGAAAAGACCCTTCCCCTACAAGTGCCGCTACTTCGAGACCAACCACGCCGTCTGATCAAGCTTCGACTCGTCCTACATCGATATCTCAAGGATCCAGTATCACAGAGCCACGTGCAAGGCAGGCAACGGCTTTTTCCGTAGGACCAAGCGAAGGGTCTATAGCGCCAGGGCAGAGTGAAAGCTCCGAAGTGCCTTCTCGAGAGACAAGCCCTTCTCATACTGAAGGAGGCTCTGGGACAGTCACACCACCAGGCTACTCAAGACCTTTTACACCAGCTGGTGACCACAAGGATCCATACGCAAGGAACAAAAGACCGCCGCAAACTAGGAATCTTGACTCAATAGACAAAAGATTTGTCTTTGGAGACGCACGCCGTCGATCTGGCATCAACCTAGCCGGCGCTTCCTCGGGTGCATTACCGCGCTCAAACAGTGGAAATGATCTCAAAGCTGAGAACAGAAAGTCGACTTTCTCTGTACACTCAATGGGTGGACAGAAAGACCACCTAGGCCATCTAGACGAGAAGCCACACGGCTCGATGTCGGAACTAAAACGCTTCTTTGGGATAGGTGGACATCATAAATCGAAGCGTACGCAATCACCAGCAAAAGCCATGAAAGCGGCAGCCAATGGCTCAGGATTGAGAACGCCACCACACCCTGGTAACAATATCCCATTTGCCGATGACCATGGTCTGCAGTCTAAGTGGGGCAAATTCGGCAAAGTCCTTGGATCTGGGGCTGGAGGCTCAGTCAAGCTGATGAAGCGCAGCAGCGACGGCTTGACCTTTGCCGTCAAGCAGTTTCGAGATCGACATTCCTATGAGACGGAGCGAGAGTATAACAAGAAGGTTACCGCAGAATTCTGTATTGGGTCCACGTTGCACCATGGAAACATTATTGAGACGCTTGATATCATTCATGAACGAGGTCACTGGTACGAGGTAATGGAGTATGCGCCGTATGACCTTTTCGCAATCGTCATGACAGGTAAAATGTCAAGAGAAGAAGTTGCATGTTCTTTCCTCCAGATCGTGAGCGGCGTAACGTTCTTGCATAGCATGGGCCTTGCGCACAGAGATCTCAAGTTAGACAACGTGGTGGTCAACGAGCATGGAATTATGAAATTGATCGATTTCGGGAGCGCAAGTGTTTTCAGATACCCTTTCGAGAATGATATCATTTTGGCAACCGGTACGTGTTTTGCATCTTTGTCTTGGAATTCGAAGCTCACAATCACCAGGCGTCGTCGGTTCAGATCCTTACTTAGCACCCGAAGTCTACGACCATCCCAAGTATGACCCACAACCCACAGATGTCTGGTCTCTGGCCATAATATTCGCCTGCATGTCGCTGAGAAGATTCCCATGGAAAGCACCACGTGTGACCGACAATTCATATAAGCTCTTCATCTCACCGCCCACTCCTGGTACACCCTATTCTGATACTGGAGCGAAAGAGCGCTCCAAGTCTGCAACAGAAGTCACACCTGCTGTGGCCGACGAGCGTCGCAGCTCCGCTCCACATGACCAGCATGGGGAAAGGCCAGCGGATGGAGACCACGCCAATGAACAAAACCCTGGTCCACGTATTGATGCGCCCAGACAAGAAGTCATCAAAGGACCCTGGCGGTTACTCCGTCTTCTACCTAGAGAGACAAGGACCATTATGGGCAAAATGCTTCAGATCAATCCCAGACAGCGGGCAACATTGGAGGACATGATGGCTGATCCGTGGATGATGAATACGCCTGTCTGCCAGCAGCTCGAGGGAGGAAAGGTAGTCAAAGCAGCAGGCCATGAACATACGCTAGAGCCGGGAACTACGACCACAGCACCAGCAGCTCAGAAATAATAGCCTCAGGGACTGCAAGATGAAAGAATGGCGGGCGTTTAGAAGAGCAATCGGATCGATGAGTCTGCTACGGAATTTGCTGTTGGATGGTCATAAGATAGAGGATACGGACCGAAATGGTCCTATAAAGGAAGTTTGTTGTCTCATGGATTACGAAGGCTCGACGAATTCCCAATGCGCGGTTCTTTTGCTAGCACTTACCGTACATAATTTCTCATATAGCTTCAAAATTGAGAGCCTTTGCCAACTTATGTGAACGTCAGTATTCCGTTACTGTAGCCTCGGCGCAATCTGCTAGGGAAAGTCGTCTCCACTGACACGGGAAAACCTCTCGCATGACAACCAAAATGGCAATTGCTTATATGTACACCCTTTGAGTCATCGATAAAATGTAAAACGGGATGAGACCATTGAGACTCTTGTCTAACTGGGGACGCACACTGCTGCTTGCGGAAGGATGAGTATTAGCGGTTTACTGAACTCGTTTGCAACGGCAGAATGTTTCAGATGCAAAGTGTCCATGTTTCTATTTCTATGATTACAACGCTAGGGTAGCTGTCCAGAACTGGAGTCAACACCACTTATGCGTCACTCTTCCCATGCTGGATTCTATCTCATGTTAGCTTAAGGTAGTTCTTTAAGTAGAGGAAGTAGCATTACACACTTTTCTCAGTATCACGAGTCCCTCCAAATTGCTAGCTAGACTCAAATATTGCTCGTCCTCCAACTCCGCCCTCTCGCCATACGCGAGCAGCACAGGCGTACTTTGCGTCTGCCATCCGGTAATGGTTTTTGGTCGACCTGCTTGCCCCACCACGTCGACTGCCTGACCCACCCTGACATTGACCTGTAAGGGCTTTAATTCCTCGTCTAGCGTGACCAAGAATCTAGGATGCATAGCTGTGACAATGTAGTAAAGCAGATAGTGCGAGTCAGCCAAAACGAACTGCTTGGCATCAATCATAGCCACAAGGACAGTAAGTAGGCCGGCCGCGGCAACTCTCGAAAGGATTTGGCGATCGGTGTGGAAGGGATTAATCGACATGGTGCCTTTGCCCATGTGCAGAAGTCCCTGCGCTATCCGCACCATGAACAGAGAATTCTGGTCTCGGTGGTAGTAGCTTGCAAGCTGTCTCAGGAGCTGGGCTAGCCGCGCATTGTTGGTGCCTGCGCCTAGAAGACCCATCGCGAAGATAGAATTGATTGCTACATCGTTGTCGTTATCGTGACTGTATCTTGAGAGCGTGTCGTAGACCTTCATCTGTGGGTTGCTAGGGCTGATGAGGCCCATGGCGAGAGGGACAGCTTTCCGGATGTTGGCCTCGCCGTAGTGCATGAGATGACCGAACTGCCGAAGTACCATCTCTTGGCCGACTTCCTCGCCCATGGAGATAAGAGACAAACCCAGAACAGCGTACGTCTGGATGAGCTCATCTCCCTTCTTATCGTCACCATCTTCAATGTGGTCGTTGCACAAGTGCAGCAGCTCTTGTAGCTTTAGCACCGTGCCTGTACCTGCCCAGGCGCAGACCTCAGCAAGTACCGCTGCTGGTTTGGCCATTGGGTGATCAATAGCTTTCAGAGTCTCGAGAATGACTTCCACTTCTTCTTGACGACCGAAAAAGAGCAAAGCAAGGCCTAATGACATGAAGCGTGTCCATTTGTCTTTTAGCTGTTTTTGCCGTTCTTCGTCCAGCAAGGTTGTGATGATTGCTTCACTGACTCGATCGTTCGAGGAGCCAACGAAGATGAGACCCAGTGATAACGCAGCCATGGCTGAGAGCTGCATGTCGAGTGATGTATCTTCGACGATGGGCAGCAACAATTCCAGAAGATCCTCCTTGTTAGTTCCTGCACATGCAAGGCCAAGGCCCATGATCGATGCCACTCGCATTTGTATGCTCTTAGCCCCAATGTTTTCTTCGGTACTGAGCAGAGCCAAGGCTGGCTCTGAGTCCATTCGGACGCCTGAGTTGAGAATGCCTATCGCCAGAAGTGCGCCAGCTTTAATTTGCTCCTCTTGTGCGTAAGTGTACTTGTCGATTTGGTCGAGGCCATTCTCAATGTCCCACTTTAGTAACATGCCCATGGACGCTGCCGTCGACATCATGCCATCATCTTTGGTTTTGTAAACCCATGCAGTCTTTTCGCCTTCGGCAGCACCCAGCATCATCTTGTCATTGCCGAAGCCTACATTGGTGAAGGCATTGACGAAGGCACTGGCTAGATTGTGCCTTGCAGAGTCTACGTTGGTAAGGCCAGCGGTTCGCGTGCTCTCGAGATGGCTCTTGTAAATATCTTCTGGCATCTTAGGGTCAAGAATGTTGAGCTCCTTTGCTAATGACTTGAAGTAGTCCGGCAGCTTCGCATTGCTTAGACAATCGGTCAGATCTTGTTCTTCTTCGGCTTCTGAAGGAGGCTCCAGCCATATTTGCTGTCGTGCAACTAAAAGTGCCATTTGCTTCTTCATCGCTACATCTGTGGTCGAGTCGAAGTCGTTGTGTATGAGTTCGATGTCGTTGAGTCGTATCGCAAGGACCACGGCTTGTGGGAGCTTGTTGTACTGCTTGTAAATATCGTGGGCCGTCCTGAGGAATTGCTGATCTTCGGGGTACGTGAGTAAATTTACCATGCTAACCATGTAAAGACAAACTCTTGCGTAGGCGTTCTCGTCCAGGTACTGGGGTATCTCCTGGATTTTCTCCAGCTCACTCAACAGATCCACGGCATCAGCTTCGGCATTATGGCTTAGAAAGTACGGGACGAGAGTCTTCGAAAGATCGAACAGCTCTTGAGCATCTTCATCATCATTCATTCTTCTCTGATAGTCTTGCCCAATCTCGAGCGAGAGATGCCGAACATATTCATGCCCCCATGAGCCCATCTCTTCAGAAGGAGCAAGTAGACGATACTTGAGAGACTCAAGCTTCTCCTCATCTCCTTGTGTCATTCCAAGCACAGAAAGTACGTCTGCGAAAGAGTCCTTTTCCTTCCCACTTGGCCATTGCTCAAAAGTCTTGGTCAGGTCATCGTAATGCGGTCGTAGAAATTTGAGCGGCTTTGGTACTGCGGTCATAGAAGATGTGGACGTTTTGATGAAATCTTTGATAGCGTGAAGGGATGGTATATAGAGGCTGGTATCTGGTTCCTGTTCACCGACAATTGTAAGGCACTGCTTCAAGCACGGAGATGGTGGATGGGGGCTTACATGCAGACGAGAAACCAGCATCTCAAGCTCGTTCTTGAGATTTTGGTCCTCCTCATTCAGCTCCTCTATGATAGCGCAATATTAACTATTGATTGCCATGATACATTGTGAACCCAAGTACCTTCTTCTGGCTCTCCCCCCTTCGTGCCGTTGACTATCGGCTTACCATCTTTATCCTTCTTCGTCTCTTCGGACTTCTTGTGGCTGTCGGTGGCCTTCTCCTCTATTGCCTTGCCCTTGCCTTTCTCGGCGGCGGTGGGCGCTCCATTCTCTTTGGCCATGTTGGCCGCCGATCAACAATGTCAAGAGATTACCAATAGACAGCGTTGCAGAACCGATAGCCTGGGGGCAGTTGATGGAGGTTTGATGCTAGGGTACTGCAGTGCACTATTAAAAAAAGGAGCTGGTCTCGAGGTAATGATCAAAGATGTTTAGATCTAATGTACCGAGATGGCGCATTGGAGCTCTGGAGGCGATCTTTCAAAATGCTTGGCAGCAAAGGCTTGGCAAGGCTGCGGATCTTCGCCGCCTTCGCCGCACAGAGTTCCTCCTCTGCGAGACTACCAAAACACCTTCCTGACTTCTCGGCAAATTCAAGCTCGCCAGTATTCAAGATGAAGCTCGATACAAAAGCGCTGCGCTACCTCACCTCCGAGGATTGGCGAGTCCTAACAGCTGTATGCCTGACCTCGCTCCGCCCTCCGCAGCTCCCAAACTGACAGCTGACCAGGACCCCATAGGTGGAGATGGGTAGCAAGAACCATGAGATTGTACCTACACCGTTGATCGCCCAGCTATCAGGTTTGCGTGGAGGAAGTGGTGTTCATAAGTGTATCTCGACTCTTGCGAAAGCGAACCTCATAGCGCGAATGAAGAATGCCAAATGTACACTCCTCCGCTAAACCAATATCGTCTCAATACTGACACTCCTATCAAGATGACGGATACCGCCTTACCTACGGCGGACTCGACTATCTTGCCCTCCATACCCACCTCAAACGCACCACGGTCTACAGCACAGGCAATTGCATTGGCGTTGGCAAAGAGTCCGATATCTACGTGGTGGCCTCGCCCTCGGGTACTCAACTCATCCTTAAGATCCACCGACTTGGTCGTATATCTTTCCGCAGCATAAAGAACAACAGGGACTACTTAAAGCATCGCACGAGCGCAAGCTGGATGTACATGTCTCGACTATCGGCGCGGAAAGAGTACGCATTCATGAAGGTGCTAAAGGAGAACGGCTTTAGGGTGCCGGGGCCGATAGCACAGAGCAGGCATACGGTCGTGATGGAGCTGATAGATGCATTCCCGTTGAGGCAGATTGAGAGCGTACCAGATCCCGCGGGGCTGTATGCAGAATTGATTGATGTGATATTGCGGCTAGTGAGCTTTGGGCTGATACATGGGGACTTCAACGAATTCAACATTCTAATCAGAGAAGACCAGGTAGCCAAAGATCTCAAATCCGAAGCAACGGACCAGCGGAAGTCGGAGCTACTTTCAGAGGTTCAAACGAAGAACAGCGAAGCCACGCCTACAGATCTTACCTCCTCGATACAACTCACGCCCGTCATTATAGATTTCCCCCAGATGGTTTCCATTGATCACACAAACGCGGAAATGTACTTCGACCGAGATGTTAATTGCATGAAGCGATTTTTCGAGCGGAGATTCAATTTTGTGAGCGATGAGCCTGGGCCCTTTTTCAAAGATGCAAAGAAGCTTGCTAGGGGCGCTAAAAGCAAGAGATTAGATGTCGAAGTTGAAGCATCGGGTTTCTCGAAGAAAATGGCCAAGGAACTGGAGGAATACATGCAGGCTGTTGGCGTTGATGGCGACCGAGCTCGTGACGAAGATAGCCTGAATGGAGAGGCCGACTCATCTGGCTCTGATGAATCGACTGGACCACAGGAATTGCCCGAGGAATCTCCTGCTGGTTAGAGTGTTCCTGATAGATCCATCAGCAGGCAAGGCTACAAGAGCGAATCTCTTGCCCCGATCATGCAGCCAAGTTTCCTGCTTACTGGGATATCGAGTATGTCAATGGATAGGATTTCATAAACTTACTTTTCACCTGTTATTCACCAAGAGCGCAAATTGGACAAATTTAAGCAGCAAAAGAGCAAGTCTATCAAAGCTAGTGCTAATCTATGGTATTATGAAGCTGAAGCAATTGAAGCAACTACAGCAAGAGTGAAACACAGTGCTTGAAAGAAATCGCCATCCCGAGCCAGAATGGCACAGGCTCGAGTGAATCGTGCCAAAATAACGCCACCGCATATGCCGCTGATAGCAAATCACCCATCGTAAACACGTCGTGCTCGAGCTAGCCGAGGCTACATTGCCCGCTATGGTCGAAGCATTGTAAAGCTATGCAGATATTAATGACGATGCAGAATTAGGGCCGTAAGGCGTGTTAAGGTCTAAAGGTCCAGGAAGTACCCTCTGGCGCTTTGCGGAATGAACATTAATGATTGCGAAAGGACAACGCTAGCCATGAGGAGACCTTAGCCGGCGGAAGAGAACAACTTTTGAACGAAACGGAGGACGGAAACGAAGTAATGCCTAGAGTTTGGACTTGGTTGGCGACAGGACAACATCCGTGCTGCAGCTCTTGCTGGATTTGGATCTGCAGACCAATGTGTCTTCATCGGATGCCGAGGATGGCTCCGCGTCGGGTAAGTGTTCGACAACAGCCTCTGCAGCAGCCTTCTTAGCCGCAGCAGTAACACTGGGACTCTCGATCTTGATACGAGTTGTGTGACGTGCTGGAGCTGGGATTGCATCGACATTTGGCTTAACAACTGCGCTTCCAAGTAGCCCATTGTGAGCTTGACCGTAGCCAAGGGCTGAAGTTGCATATGACTGCGGGTAGCCAACATAGCTAGTCACTGTTAGCATGAAGCTCGCACGGAGAAGGCTACGGCAAAGAACTCACGAGGGTGAACTTGACGAGGCTTGTGACTGCGTCCTCCATGGTGCGGCCGATCCTGGTGCACGGATCGGGAGGGGGCTATAGCTGGATGTCGAAGCCGACATTGGCGAGTAGAGAGGTCTCCATGGGGAGTTGGGACCGTAAACGGCTTCGTTGTATTCGTTGGTCTTGAATTGGCGTTTTTCCGCGGTGTACTTCTTGAGCTCCTTCTGCTTCGTTGTATCCGCGTACCGAATTTGCAGCGTGGTGGCGGCCTTGCCTTCACCAATTTCCTTGTTGTTAAAGGTGTCGATGATTTGCTGGCAGACTTCAGGGCTCTCGAAGCTAATCACAGATCAGTATTCTCATGATGGCAAAGGCGCAAATGACTTACCGAGCGAATCCTACTCCACGACTGATGCCATTGCCATCCTTCAAGATCTTGGTCGATGTGGGCTTGTGGTCAGGGTAGACACTCTCTGGGAACACCTCCTGAAAGAGAGCTTCCAAACCCTGCGAGGCAAATTAGTAAGTACGCAGTATGTGGAAGGTTGAAACTTACCACTTCAACCATGGAACGAGGCAGATTCGAGACGTAGAGATTGGTGTTGTCCGGCTCGCCCAAGGCCTTGAGACGCTGGTTGTGAGAATCCTACTGGTAGATGAGCACAATTGGGTCAATTCAGCTGTGTCAGATTTTCGTACCTTTGCAAATTTGGCCTCATAGCCAAGAAAAAAGAATGCACGAATGCAATTCTCAGCATCGTTGTAGTTGTGGTACAAAATGAATCCATATCTGCATGAAGTGTCAATGATGTCCGCGGGAGATTGGAACAGAGGAGTGGGAAGACGTACCCTTTGCACAATTTGGGGTTTGTCATCTCAACAATAGCCTTCTGGCTGACGATTGGTCCGAAGCGCCTACCATAATGCTCTAACATCTCGTCAGTCGTATTTGGTTGTAGTCCACGAATGTAGACGTTAGTTGTTCCATTGCGGTTATCGAGAATCTTGTCCAAGCTGCCACGTCCGCCATCGGGCCCGCTATGCACGGCAGGAACAGGCGGTGGGATTGAGGGTTCTTGCTGCGTCCATGCCCAGAAGTCTGCGTACACAGGAACGCCATCCGAGTCCTTGGCTATCTGCTGGTTGTACGGAAATTGGGACTGTATTGGAGATGGTGTTGTGTTCCAGGTAGTTGGCGAGTGGCTCGAAATGAGGACCGTGTGCTGGTAGCCATCTAGAGGTGTCTGGGGACTAGCTTCTTCGTTTGATGACCACGAGCTACGACGAGGAGCGACAAGGTCTGGAAGCTGTTGCATGCCTTGAGATGACATCCAAGCGTTGTTGCGAGGCGTATGTGGAATGCCGGCAGACGACATGCCATTGTATGCTGCTTGCTGATACTGGGGAGATTGTGCGAGAGCCATGTTGTACTGGTTGGCATATTGCTGGTATTGGGCAGGGACGAAAGAGCCGTCAGGGAGCTGGACCAACATCGGACCAGCAGCCTGCTGCCCCATCATGGCATTGATGTTAGGCTCGCCCATTGGGTAGGTATTGTTGGCTGGCTTTGCCTGTCCCTGTAAAGCTGCGTTGCGGAAGTTGATTTTTCCGAAGTGGTCGGCGAGGTTATCGATGGCAGCATGGTTATGCTCTTGATGGATGTTTGGACCTGACATCTGGTGATACACCTGGTTGGAAAGCAGAGCTTGGCTGGAGAGCCCAGCTTGAATGTTGCCGTAGCCGTTGCCTGCAAGAGCGATCCACAAGTAAGCTTGGTGACCATATTAAAACAAAGTTGATTTTGGCATAAAGGATGCAGATACGTAGGCACACATGAGAGGCAGCGGGGTGTGGCCAAGCTCTTGCTCGTAACAGGAATGCAGAGACAATGTGATCATCGCGGAGAAGATTGAAAACAGTGATGAATGGAGAAGTTCGGAGAAACCGACAGCTCTTTGAGAATGAAGTCAAGTAGGCAGTGTAGAAGATGCAGGCATCAAGAAGGCAACCAAGAACGGTGTGAAGGTTGACTCACGAGACATATTGTTCTGCATATTTGCGAGATATAGCTCTGATGCTTTATGGCTATCCTTAGGAGCCTGCAGTTGCTTCTCTAGGTCAGCAGAGAAGAGCATCAGTGACGGATGATAGCACTCACAGTGGCCATGGAGATTCTCAGGCACAGTGCAGCAGATAGCTTGAAAGACTGCTGTCAGAGAACACTGAGAGGTACGTGTGAGCAATTGCTGAGAAGTCGAGAGAGGTCGGAGATACTCACAGAGAGGCTTTGACGATGACGGAGATGGTTAACAAGGTCAATACGATGTGAGCAAAGGGTATGGTGGATACAGAGAGTATGAAGAAGCAATCTGCAAGTAAGTTGGATGGATGTGCAAGAAGCTGTAGCGGATGAAGAGAAGGATTGAGTGAGGTGGAGATGTTGAGAGAAGAATGGAGAGGGGAAGGATTTTGGAGGAGGTAGATAGATTTAAGCTAAGTTTCCGTCATTGTTGTTGTCGCTTTGGGAAGGTTCGAGGACGAGAAGATGGCAGGGCACCCCCCAATGTCAACTTAACCACAGATGCCAGAATTTTAAGAGCAAGAACGACGAGATCTCGGGCTTGGACCTTGTTTGATAAAATATTCTTTGCTGGCAAGTGTGGTACAGAATAGGATGACAGTTTTCCAGAGAGAAAGGTGAGGCCCACTGGCCCCAGAAAAATGTCTGCTACATTGCGTAGGGCAACAGCTATGGCTGGAGCTCGATTTGTGCTTTGGAAAGGTATTTAAACTGTTCCTCACCATCCTATGCGGAGTAGCCCCACGAACAAGGTTGATATCTGCAGACTTCAGCCTCCTGCTGCACGACATAATCAGCTTAAGTAGGAAGCTTAAAGATACGTAAGGTACTTTACCTTATGTATGGATAATCAATATTCACTGAAATGCTCTAGCAGAGATGGTAACGAAGCGCCCCTTACGCCAACAGACAAGGAAGTGACGGTCCCTCGATCACGGTGTCCACGGCTCAGCATGGCTTAACCTCACGCACTTTCATGCTCATCACCTCATGTCTTCACTTATATAAAGTCCAGCACTCCCAGCGAGATCAATGCAGAGGCGCCGCAGCCGTTAGTCCCTTGCAGCCGGACCTCCAAGATTTGTTGTCTCACTTTCACAATCTCAACCGATCGGCGATCATTTGGATGACAATGCATGTTTCACAATCAGCCGTACAGTATCACGACAAGTTGGTCATGATGCAGGGTTTGGCTCGCCAGCGCTTGACGCGGTGGAGCAGCTGGTTGGCCCAACCACCGCGATCGAGGACTACCCCAACAACGGCCGCGCCTTTCCGATTAGAAGGTCAACGAGCTCGACCACTCTATGTCACAAGCACCCAAAGGGTGATTACCAGCTGAAGATGCGATGTTTCGATTGAGTTTCATGCACGCTGCGATGTATCCGAGACCTTGTTGCGGTGTGACATTGTGACATCAGTGGAAAGTGACAGTCACTGAATTATCAAGGTCTTGGAGGATGGAAGCTTCTTCGGCGGCCGCTCAGGTTACGATTTCCTGATTATATAATATCTTCCCCACACCATCTCCCTTACCGCGGAAGAGGCACCACATACTGCGGGCTGTTGTTATGGATATCACATTTCCTATCTCAATATCATGGCAAAAAACTGCGTTTGTTGGAGTTGTTACTCGGAGCTCGTCTCGTTCTGCCGTCAATCAACCATCGCATCCTTCAGAAACATCTACAGAAAGTCAAGATTGAGAGTGCACTTTGGGCTTACATACTCAGCTAGGGTTCTTCCCTGCTTGAGGCTTCTATCTATTAGTTGAATGCAAACAAGTCCAACGCCCGATCCATTCTATGCATGGATCGCTATCATCTATGGATCAAGCTCTGCACGCTCTGAGATATGTAAAATAGGCCCTGACGTTGTGTCGACCCACATTACGACCAAACATCCTCCTGATACTGATTGCTTGATCTCATATTCTTCACAATCTCCTCCCCTTTCTCTATGCTCACGCCGCGGTGCTCGCTTATCACCTTGCCTAGTGTGTCACTGACAGCCCTCGCCATGTTTGCGGCGTCTCCGCAAACGTAGAAGTTCGCTTTCTCCTTCTCTAGCAGCTCGTTCACAAGAGTAGCGTTTTCTTGCAAGCGTTGCTGGACATAGACTTTCTTGGATTGATCACGTGAGAAGGCCGTAATCAGGGTGAACGTGGGGCCCAGTGCTTGCTTATATTGCTATGGGGAGACAATGTCAGTCTTTGAACTGTTCAATGGGAGCCGGGGGCATGGAAAGTATACGAGAAGATCAAGACTCACTTCCCACTCTTCCTTGTACAGAAAATCTTCCGACGCCCTCCTGCAGCCGTAGAAGAGTATCGTCGGCCCAACTTTTTCACCTGCTTGAGCCTGTGCAGCACGCTCCTGAATGAATCCTCGGAATGGCGCTACGCCTGACCCAGGGCCAACCATTATGATCGGCTTTGAGGGATCGGATGGTAATTTGAAGTTTGAGTGGCGGACGTGTACCGGAACATGAATACCGTCATACTTGTTTCTCGGGCCTGTGATCGCGTATGTCAAACCATGGGGATCTGGGTGTGGATCGCCGTGCTGTTTCTGCTTTAGGGCGAGTAGGTAATTGGTGGTGACCCCTTTGACGATGTTCTCGCTGCCCGGAATTTGGATTTCCTCAACCACAGCAGTGATAGAGATTTTGTCCTTCTGCACAAGGGAAGAGGAAGATATCGAATAGTAGCGAGGCTGGATTTTGTGAACGCCTTCGATCAGGATTGAGAAGGGAATATTTGACCATTTGTTGACTTTGTCTACCCTCTCGAGTACTTGTGCAATGTTCAGGTATTGACTTGAGATCTTCTCCGAGAAGTAGTCCTTATCATTACCAAGCCTGGTCATCTCTGCTTTCGATTTTTCATCCGGCGCGAATGGCGCAAGAGAGGAGACGAATTGACGTGAGACTGCACCGCAGATTTCCATGTGGTAGCGAACAGCTGCATCGTAGGTGGTTGGCGTTGGGAACGGTACCTTAGCCGTGGCATCAAGGCCTTTGACGCTAATGACGCTGTGACGTTTTTCTGCAAGGCCAAGGGCGCTGATGAAGCGGTCAACCTCTTTTCCGGCATTCGTAGGCCAGACGGCAATATGATCTCCAGTAGTATACGTCAAGTTCGAGCCTTTCACGTCAATTTCAATGTGCAGGCAACTTCTGTCCTTGACGGTGAAGACCTCTCTTGACTCTACAATCGGCGCTATATATGGATTGTGCGAATTGTAGGGGCCTTTCTGGGAGCCCTCGAGGTGGTTCTTGTTGGGCTCGCCAACGTAGACCTCATCCGAATCTGCATTCAGGTCCTCCCTCTCGGTAATGCTGTACACAGGTTCGTAAACGGCTTCGCGCTCCTCGAGATTCATCTTCTCAGACAATTCGGTCCACATGGGTTCTTTCCAGGCGAGAAAGTCTTCTTCCATAGTACCGGCGCCGTCGTCTCCCTCCCCAGGCTTTCCTATCCTCGAGGCACCAAGCTTGACTAGGGCATCATTGACGCGGCGGACCATGGAGTTGTAATGTTCGTATGTATTGTTTCCAAGCCCAAAAGCGACAAACTTTAGATTCTCCAGCGGCTTTCCATCCACGCCGCCCCCGTTGCTAAAAGAAACATCCTGGCCAGTCACGAACTCGTAGAAATCGACAGCATTGTCTGTCGGTTCACCTTCACCATATGTAGCAAGTACAAACATCGCTAGCTTGTCTTCCGGAAAGGTATCGAGATTCTCGTACTCATAGTCTTCCAGATCGGCGGTCATAGTCTTCAAACCAAATCTCTGGGAACCCTCCTTAGCCAGCCTTGATGCATAGTCCTCAGCTGTGCCTGTTTGGGAGCCGTAGTAGACCACACAATTTTTCTCCGCCTCATCCATCTTCTCTAAAATATTCCTCGTCTTGCCCGATTTCGCCCCATTTGCCAAAGAGTAGGACCCAGCGTACGGATCCTTCGGTATGCCCCAATATGTTCCCTTGGTGAAGTATGCCACAGTTCCCACCATAAGTACGGCGAGGACAATCAGGTCCAGAGTGTCGAGTTGCGCCATACTAGCTAGAGGACCTCAAGCGGTCGTTCCTCACCTGAGCTTATGTTGATTTCAGACAACAGACCTCAAGTTATTGCGAACCTTGTATCGCACGGACGCGAAGGATTCGGTGCGGCTTTGATTTTATGATCAGCGGGACTGGGAGATAAAGCAGGATCGGTGGAGTATAGTAGAGGAGGTTTCACTTGGAAGTAAAAATCTGTAGAGTGACAACAGTGTCTATTGCGAGCGAAGAGAAAAAGGAAAGAACATCAACACCAAGCGTGCCTCAATGCATGGGAATGTGAGAAGCAGCCACGATTCGAAGCGTCATTAATGTTTAGATAGATCTCCGAGTACTTTTACTCTAGGCTCTCGGCGTTTGTCGTTCCGCTCGGAGCAACTCCTTTTTAGCGACAGCCAGTCGGGGCAAGTAGAATAAGGTACCTTGTTCGTCTTCTACTTTACATTCGGGAATTACCACCGAGGCCATCCAGAGAGAGACCTTACTCGTACTGAAATGATCATATGGATTCCCACTCTAGCCCAGCCCTTCCCCCTTAGTCTATATTTAGAGCTCATATAGCTCTAGATACTGTAAAGTAAGTACCGTGTGTTGTAGTAGAAGCCGCGAGGAACTAGGGCAAAGCCCCTGCTCTTAGAAGAAATCACCCCCAACTCGGCCACACCCCTGATTCGTCCACCCTACTATAACTCCACAACCGTGAGTTTTGATAACACGATTCCGCGTATAAAGCTGTAGCGATTATTAATAACTATAATGTTCATACCAAAAGGTTATTCGTACTGGCATGGTTCGTGAGGTACGTAATTGACCGGTTTGGGCTCAAGAGATCCCTAGAGCTGGACCCCGGAGTGAGAAAACCAGACGCGCGGGTATTCAGCCCTACAAGGTCCGCGTCGGGTGTGATTTCTTCTATCGATAAAGTGGTTCCCTTGGTCCATCGAGCCCAATAATATGGTATGATGCGCATCTACAACACTCTACAACTATTTTGAGACACAAAGAAGCGGAGTAGCTGGGCCTTTTCATCCTCAAGAAGGTTCTGAGGTGACGGCAAAAGGCATCTATAAGCACAGACGAAGGAAGACGCAACTGAGTGGTTCGAGTGGGCACGTTTTAACGTCAGGGACGTTCTCGAGGAGCCAAAGCGCAATGAGCATACCTTACCATTGCAATCGATCCATCATGCCGGCCCATCAAGCGAGAAAACACAACTGAAGACTGAGGCAGTGGAAGCAACGGTATAGCCGGAAGATGCAGCATGTGTGGGTTGCAGCCTACCCCCCTATCCTTCAACCAGGGCCTTACAATACCAGACGCCTCGCTGACATACCATGCTCTACAGCCGGAGTCCAACTTTTAAACGGGCGGCAGTATGCCCCAAACAGTAGCCCAAACCTCGCATCTTACACTACCGCGCAGCAGGAAGCCAAGGATTTCGACAATTCTCGAAGCCACGTACGGGATTTATCTGTCTCCAGAGGACGCGGTCCGGCGCCTACGACTATCACTACGCAGTTGCAACAACCCGGCCTTATAGCATCGCCGAGATCCCAGTCATCACTTGGACGAGCACGGTCGCCTGCAGGGCTCAATGGCGGACTAGAACGGCGGCCATCCGCGTCTCACGCGCACTTTTGTCAAGCATCAAGGCCAAATGGTTCATATCAGCAGTCCCGCAACGCGATGTTCGTCTCGTCGCCAGTTACCACCTCCCTAAGTCCAGAAACCCCAGGGTCGGCAAACGTTGATGCAAGCTTGCCCGACTTTTCGAGCCTTACAGTGATCCGTCAAGGGACTTCCCTACGGCATCAGAATAATCCGCCATCAGCTACTGCGAATGGCGATTCAACACATTCTTCTACAACATCGACATTGATCGGAGACCGTGACCTTGCGGAGACGAATAGTCCTTCATCGATACAGAAGCGGAGCGATCGCGCACCGACCAGTAGGACTCGCAGAGGGCACAGTCACCATCGCTCCCAGTCCAAGCACTCACAGGAGCAAAAGTCCGTGGGCGAATACGCTCTTCATCACCTTTTCAACCAGGTTAGCTTCACAAACGACTGTGTGTCCGGGTACTAACAAATTCGGTAGTTTGTTGTACAGGCTGAGCAGAAGATTGAGAAATGTATAAATGCCGTACCAGAGCACATGACTCTGTATACAATATGCGGAGCAGGTAGTGATCCTGACCTTGATCAATTGATTTCATCTCTTGTGCATACCAACCGGCAGAAGCCAAGGCCATTGATTGACACTATGATGCTATGGCGCAAAGCCAAAGGTGACGACGCTATGCATGCCAAGAAAGTACGCGATAATGTTAGTCTCGTTCATGCCTTTGTTGTCGAGATGCTAAGAGATGGTAGGCATTATCTCCAAACACAATGCAGAGAGGCCATCCCAGACGAAACACAGGAGCTTCGCACAACCCCTACCCGAACGGGGGCCAACTTGCTACCATTACTGACAATTCAAATTACCCAACATCACATACATTAGGAGAGTTGGCGTACCAAGCCGAACAACGCTCAGCAGTATCAATATTCCTTCTTTGCAGAGTCCTCATCGAAGTCTACAACCAGTCCGATGTTATATCTCTCGATCCTGAGCTTGCCAGCAAGATAGAAGACATAATCTTCAGCCAGCTGAAGGGCATGGAGCCAGACTCATTCGATGAGTTTCCCTTCAGGTATGCCAATTGGACAATATATGGTCAGCTTCTGGGCGTCATGAGCACGACAAATCTGAAAAGTGTTTGTCAGCGCTTCATCGCCGAATTAGGAGCCTTTCCGCAAGAACTGAGCGTCAAGGGAGCAATGACGAATAACGTCGAAGAAAAAGCCGAGCACCTCATCATGTCGATGCGACACATACACGTGAAAGCTCAACCAGACGGTGCCTGGAAGGATTCGTGTGAGTTTTTACATAAACTAGGAGAGTACTTCGTCGACTCGCATGGACAACAGATCAAACACGCCTATTGTCAAGTCCTTGAGGATTTAGTCATGCCAGTTGCCGCCAATTGGGCTCCACGTGTCAATAATCCAAAATGGAGTCAATTCATCAACATGGTCAATTCTCGCATTTCTCAGATGATAGCGAAGCCAAAACATTGGAAAGAGGCATTTGGTCTGTCGACAGTCATTTTGTGTGCATCGTCGACCGAGCATTTCGCGAGTTCGTGGCACTCGGTAGGAACTTCGCTCCAAGCAAAACTCAAGGATCGGCAGTCTCGGGAGTGTGCCCTTCAAGCCATCTGTCGGCTTGTTTGGACCTACCTCGCCCGTATCAGTGAACCATCTACCTCGGTTATACGCAAACTTGAAGAAGTGATAAGGGTTATCCTGCCCTCCGGGAAGAAATCATATCTGGCGAACGATCCCACTTTTTCCGAACCTATCATTGAACTAATCCGGATTATCGGCAGTCGCCATCGGGAATTTTGTTTCAGGAACATCATTTTCCCGTTGATCAATTCTGATCTATTTGTATCGGGGAAGGACACCAAGGTCGAGCAACTAGAACCAGAGAAGATGGTTATCGGCATAAAGGCATTCCTCAGAATCATGGCGGATTTAGAAAGGGTTGAACAGGGTCTCCCACCTTTCCCACGTTTCACAGGTGGTGGCCTGGCAATAGATTCCCACATCGTCCCCGGGGTCTGGCATAGCTCTCAGCCCTCTAGGGGGACCAACTCTGCGCCCTCCCATGACGATGACCAATTGTCGCGGCCTGTAAATACGTCCAAGCTTGACGACCCAACAAAGCAATTCTACGGACGATTTTGTGAAATCCTTGGCAAGATCACGCTGATTTGTGACAATGCCTTCGGTGGGCAGGTCGTATTGGACGAGAAATTTGGTACACTGACACCAAAGACACCCCTTACCGACACTTTCACCTTTGGCCGCAGAGATGAGCACGTGGGTCTGGCTGAGCACAGGCAAGGGTTCTATGAGCTGTTCCATGTTGCAGTACAAGCTCTGCCGCGTTGTCTATCTGTGCACATCCCGCTAAAATCTCTCATTAACCTTTTATGCACGGGTACCGCACATGTCTCGTCAAATATTGCGGTCTCATCGACGAATTCTCTTAAATCCATAGCTCGGCAGTCACTTGCTCAACCAGTCACGATTGGGTTTGCAAGGTTCATCTTCAACTTCGACGCACGCTACTCGACAATGTCAGACGAGGGTATGCTGGGTCCAGGCCATATCGAAAGCACCCTTAGGCTTTACGTCGAATTGCTGCAGATTTGGATTGAAGAGATCAAGAGAAAGAGTAAAGATGCTGCGACTGAAACAATGGAAGATGGCTCGACAGGGAGCCGTGGTATCCAACTGGATCTGACCAGCGTGGAAGCCCTGGTCGAAGAGGTTGAGTCTCATGGTATCTTTTTCCTTTGCTCGCAGTCACGAAGGGTCAGGTCTTTCGCCGTCAAAGTCCTCAAGCTCGTGACAGAATTCGATACTGCGCTCGGGAGAGAAAGGTCAAGGATCATTCATATCCTCGAGGGGGACTCCCAGAGGGTCATGGACATCAACGATGAACAACTCACAGTCGCCGAGAGGAGCCGGTTACAGAAAGGCAAGCGCAAGAGTGTGGAATCAAATACACTAATTGAGCTTTGCAGCAGTGATGTGTCGTACGATGCGACGTTGTGGTTGAAGTTGTTTCCCAATATAATTAGGCTAAGTTTTGAGCTCTGTGCGCTTGCTGTGACTTTAGGTCGCGACATTGTTTGCGCTCGGCTGCTTCAGATGCACGAAAGCATTACCAAATTGGCTGATACGCGTGGGCCGCAGACGATTGGGATTAATCATCACACAGGGCACTCTGTGAACAGATTTGGCACAACTCCCCCAGAGATCGTTATCGAGCAGTGGAAGCTGTATCTTGTCATGGCTTGCACCACGATGACGAACGCTGGCGCTCAGACGCAGAGTCAACTTGACAAGACGCAGCATGCTCGAAAGATTTCCAGGGGTATCCAGAAGGGACAAGAGAAGATCAGCTCGGCTAGGCAGCTTTTTTCGAACATGATACCTCTCTTGCAAGCAGGACAGAGCTCTGTCCGTGATGCCATCGTCATCGCATTGGGTTCCATCAACATCAATCTATATAAGACACTCTTGGAGTCGCTTCAGTATGCGGTCACCACTTGTAAAGAGGAAGCAAAGCAACGCATAGGTACTCATCACCGTACTGGAAGCAATCCCCGGAGGAACCCGAATACGGACCGTCTGAGAACGGAGGTAGCCCAAGTATATAGGCTTACCGCCCGATTCCTACACGAGCCAACAGTGATAAAGGAAGACTGGATACTAAACAACCTAAGCACATATACTAAAGACCTTATGATCTTTCTCAACGATGCGGAAATTCAGAACGACTGGGAATGTCAGAAGCTGCGACGCCAATACTGTGGACTACTGGAAGAATTGTTCGATGGGATTAATCGGACCACAGATCCTTCAAGATACATGGCGTTTGAGTCCCGAAAATCCGCATTTGCCCTTATGGAGGATTGGTGCGGCTACTCTCCCAACCAGAGTCAGATAGCCCAGCGGGAGGACAATTGGCAAATGGCTTTAGAGCACAAACAGGACACGAGGGAAAAGACGAACGTTACAGCAGCGATGGAGATTGAGAAGAGGAATCTGAAGACTGCTGCCTTGAGTGCGATGGCAGCTCTTTGTGTAAGCCCTTACTGCCAATCTGACTGATCCCCAAGCTTATATGATGTAGGCTGGCCCAATCCGGGTGCAAACCGGTCGTGGAGACAACTTATCATTTGACGTTCGCCGCATGCTTTCCTGGGTTTACCAAATATTCGGCACCTCAAATGACAAGTATCACGCCATTGGTCGTCGAGCTCTGTATAACTTGGTCATCCACAATCGCGACTATCCTTATCTACTAGAAAATTCGATCGAAAGGTGCTACGTTGCAGATCCACCAAGGATTGTGGCCGATCCTCCAAAAACTTTAGAAAGCTATTTTGAAGTTGTTACAAAAGTAATGACTGAGCAGGCTGATTATCCCGTAGCCTTCTGGAGAGTCCTCGGTGCGGTGCTATTCACATTGGGAAACTCGAAGAGTGAGATCAGAATGAAATCAGCCAGGCTTATGAGGCTTCTGGAGCAGCGTCAACAGAAGAACTCAAGAATCCAAGACTTCGATATCAGCATATCGGACCGAACCACCGCGGTCTACAAGCTGGCACAATTTGAGATATCGAAAAGGCTCGCCAAGCAGCACACCGAATACGCCTTCTTCCTTTTCTCACAGTTTTCGGTACACTTCAAAGATATACATCCGGACAGTCAGCGCAACATGGTGGCAGCTATTTTGCCTTGGATACAAGTGATCGAATTGCAGTTGGACCCAAATGGAGGGCCAACAGCTCAATCGTACATGCTGCTTGCAAATCTCTTGGAAATCACTACGAAAGCTAGTGGGGCCTTACACAACGAGATACAGGCTCTCTGGCAGGCGCTCGCGACAGGGCCACATGCCGGCAACGTGCAGCTCATACTAGATTTCGTGATCAATCTTTGTCTTGACAGGAGGGAACAGAGTTTTGTCGACTACGCCAAGCAAATCATTGTATTCCTGTCGAGTACGCCAGCTGGGCAGAAGGTTGTCGAGTTCCTGCTGTTGCAGATCAGTGCGCGGAATATGGTGCAGAAGCAGCGAGAGCCTACAGTGATGCCATCAGACCAACTGGGTCTACCATACGTCGCAGACTTGTCCGAGGCACTGCCGATCGGAAATAAGCAGGTAAGAACTGACAATTCATCTTCTCGTTAATCTGCTAATTAGGACAGTCTGGTTTCTCGTTAGGCCAATTATCCTTGATCTTCCTCGTAGATCTGATGGTTGCTCCGATGAGCCTGAGCAAGGAAAGCGTACCACTCCTCTTGCAGGTGGTCATTGTACTGTGGGACCATTACAACACACTAGTTCAGGATCAGGCTCGCGAAATGCTTGTGCATCTGATTCACGAGCTGCTAATAACCAAAATCGATGACAACACCACTACACCCAATAAGCAGACGATTGAAACATTTGTAGAATCTATTCGGCATCGTGAGCCAAACGTTATATGGACTTACGAGGAATACAATGGCAAGGACGACATAGACGACAGCAGTCGAATTCCGGCAGCGATGTCTTACGTGACTGCTGAGGTCGTTGATCTCTTTACTATTGCCTACCCCCAAATTCAGGAGCAATGGGCGAGAACATGCCTCAGTTGGGCAACATCGTGCCCTGTCCGGCATATAGCATGTCGATCTTTTCAAGTATATCGCTGTATCCTATCTTCTCTCGACCGACCAATGCTTTCGGATATACTCGCTCGTCTATCAAACACCATCGTGGACAAGCTTCCAGATGTGCAAATCTTCTCCTTGGAAATACTCACAACACTGAGGACCATCATCGGCGCTTTGGCGCCCACGGACTTGCTACAGTATCCTCTGCTATTCTGGGCGACTTCCGCATGTCTAGAAACCGTTTATGAGCAAGAATTTGGTGAGACTCTTGGAATGTTGGAGGGACTGCTCGAAAAGGTCAATCTAAGCGACCCAGCAGTTGTCAGATTGCTAGAGAAGGCCAAACCAGAGAGGTGGCAGGGCTTGTTCGAGGGCATAGCGCCTCTCGTGTACAAAGGTCTAAAGTCCGATGCGTCTCTCGAGAGGTCACTCCAAATCATAGATCAAATCGTGTCCTTGCCTGACAGTGATTTGGTTGGAACGCACACGCGACTATTGTTTGGGACATTAGCAAATCTGCCATGTTTCCTGCAATCTTTCGATGATCTGGCCCGCAGACAGAAATGCGTCCATTCTGCACAGATCCTGGCAATTGTAGCAGAATCCCAGGGTAAGCACGGTATCTCAATGGTTCTCAGCGCCTTCTCGGATCGCAAATTTATTTCCAGCAAGGAATTTCTGAGCCAGATACTGTCAACGCTGAGGCAAGCTTTCTTTCCCACATGGGAGCTAAAGACTTTGATATTCCTCATTGGTCTTCTCACCAACCGGCTGCCTTGGTATAAGGATAGGACTCTGGAAATACTTCTGACTGTAATCAAAGATGTCGATACTCGTCGGACCGAGATCGCCAGTCATGGTCCAGATCTCATTTCGCCATTGCTTCGGCTTTTGCAAACTCCATATTGTACCAAGGCTCTAAAGGTTATGGACCTCATTAGGACTATATCGGAGACTCCAATGAGCAAACACCATATGAGAATGAGTTTCATCGGGTCGACTTCACGCGCTACTCGGAGAGAATACGACAGGACTCAGAGCTTGTACGGCATCCCGGAAGTGACGGGCTGGTCGATACCAATGCCCGCTGTCCACACCAACAACACGAGAGCGAATATGCAAGCAGTGTATCTAGCCTGTATCCAGGCTGACTCGACGGAGGCTGAAGCCATCCAGACCCCGGAGATCGAATTTCATGCCGACGAAGAGCAACAAACCTCCTACTTCCCTCTCGAACATTCGAACATGAACACACTTACAGAAGACTTTCGTGCCGAATCGGGCACGGAGGGTGGCATGGGTGATCTGCTCACAAAACTCAACAGCCTCGACGACTTTTTCGATGATTCCCTGGATTTAGACGAGGAAGCCTCGGACCGCTACTCAATCAAGACCATCGCTCCCTACAACCAAGATATGGACACTAGAGCCGACGTCTACGATCAGCAGACAGCCCCCCTCCTCCACAAGACCCTGGGCCGCACTGCGTCTGTTTCATCACTTCATAATGATAACAGCTATAACGATCTTCGCGCTCCACCAGGCTGCATGACACCCACAGCTTTTCTTCCCACAAGTGTTACACCAGGGAACGGAATGGCGCCTCCCCCGAGTCGGCCGACTTTACACGCCCGTTCGGTAACCTCCCCAGCTAATAACCTGACTAAAACCTCCAATAGCGTCAATGAACTCCTTTCTGACAATGAAACCGAGGAAACTCTGTCAGAGGGTGAACGCTCTACAGACTATTCTAGCTCACGACTCATGGGCAGCACGTCCCTTCGAAACGCCCAATCGAACATAAGAAAGATGGCCCCAGGTCTGGAGGGGAAGGACTACAGACAACGAGGCTTGCTTAGGGCGCAGTCAAGAAGTCAGAGTCAAGCTCCTGGGAGTCCAAGTGTGCCGAAAGTGCCAGAGGCATATCTTCAGCAACAGCAACCAAGTTTGAGACCTTCCGATACTTTCTGATGACGACCTTTGTCCGGAAGTGCAAGTGGACTACAGGCGCGGAGGTAAATCATCAGGGTTTTACGCTTTGTACTTCTAGACCATTCATGGCTGTCTTCTCATGCCTTGTGACATGACGGTTTAACGAACAGGTGCGGGCGACATAGCATTGCGTCGGCGTTGCTGTGCCATCGTTTTGGTATGGCGGATTGGGAAGATACCTCATAGAGCATTGCGATATGACTGGCGGCTCTCTGCATTTTGAAGGCCATCGGTACCATAACGATGTGATAGCTGAGATACTTACATGATTAATTATCATGTCTGAAAGATATGCTTTATCCATTCAATTCTCACAAGAAATGAGAATCCGTTCAATTATTCAAACGGGTATATTGTGTGGCATGATAGGAGGGCGAGTCTTGACATACAAAAAGAATCCAATAAGTAGATATGTAGAGAGTTCCTCTATCCAGCACTTGGTGAACAGTACACTAGCTGGAAGCAATCATCACAGAAGGCCAGGCTGCTGGATCCTCCTCCGCCCAATAACGGATTAGATTCATTCTTCATCCGTCATCCGCAACATCGAGCTCATTAAAATCATCAAGCAAATCCTCCATATGAATCTTGGGAACTTCTTCGCCATCTTCGGTTTCTTCCGTCTCTGCCACACTGGCTGTTTCCACGCCCTCCATGCGGTCTATCTCTTTCTTTACCTGCTGTGCTTTGTAGACAGCTAGTGTGCTCCGCAAGTCTGTATCCTCCTCGACGTCCCGCAAGAACATTTCGAAGTCCCGCTCCATTCTCTCCTGATCCTGCTTCCTCGGCAGCATCTCGCCTTCCTCTTTGTTCATGCGCTTTAGTCGCCAGTTGCGGGCCTTGCTCTTCTTCTTCCGTGCATAGAATTTCTTGACTAAAATAACGTCGGCGATGTGCGAAGAGTAGGTATTGCTTTCTTCTAATGCCTCAAAATTGGGATTGTTGAAATTTGTGCCAGTGAGATGGTAGCCCATTACCTGGTCGCCTGCATGGAGAACATTGCCTAAATGTGTACGGGTGAAGTAGGTGGTGTCATTGACGCCGAGGTCCGAAGAGCGAGCGACGGTGGCTTCGGCAAGGAGAAAGCGGCCCTTTTGAGGGCCAACAGATTCGATGTCCATGACGACAAATTCGACGAGCTCTTGGACATCTGCTAGAGAGGTAAAAGGAGAGCGCCAATATATGGGAGTTGAAACATCAGCTGTTTGGAGGGTATCCGGATCCATTAGATTGATAGATGTGCCCACACGGTGACAGATCGTCAAGGGAGAGATGTTTCCAATTTGTTTGGCGAGCTTGATAGGTAAGGCAACAAGGTCGTCTTTACATATTGGGACAAGTTCGACCGAGAAGGAGAATTTGTAGGATTTCGTAGAGGTATGAATGTCCATGGAAATGAGCTCTTGAGATTTTTTTGTGCGGACAGGAGCTACTGAGGTAAGAAAGTCGAGGAACTTTTCGGCATGATTCCTCTGCGCAAAGAAGAAGTCTAGGCCATCTTTTACTTCTTTGATGTTTATTGTATCCTTGTGGGCAGAGTGTTTCAAGATGAGCTGCTCGAGGTAGAGGAAAGTTCGCCTAATTGGATTAGCAAAACCTCATATCCAGCTTTCCAATCATGCGTACTTATGAGGCACATGCTGGCGCACTTGTACAACAGCTCTCCACGTGTTGGCAGTAAAGGATTCTATGACGGTCAGCCAGTGCATCCAGATTTCGGGCCGGACACCAAACATACTTGCACAATCTGGACACTGATGATACGCTACCACGTATTCAACCTCAAAAGTCTGCTGCAGTATCGTGCCCTGGAAAACCTCTTGTTGGATAGTGATCTTGACTCTTATCCTCCGTGAATGTGGTTCTGTCCAGATGAAGCTTGCGTCTATAATTCTGACTTTCGTAAGGCCCCGTAACTTCCGTAGACACAGTGCCAGCAGTTCTCTCGACTCGGGTGATGCAGTGATCCAGTGCGCGGGTGGCTGAAGCCATCTCTCACAATCTCTGCATATATGGAGTGTTGCTTCTCGAGGTATACCCTCTGAGATGTCGACGGTAAGTTTTACACAGTCGTAACAAAGGGCGCCAGCTGCTGAGGTGCCATCAATGGGGGAACCACAGTTGCAGCACAAGATTCTGGAGAACCATTAGCTTGAGTCAGATTGGCACAAGAGTGAAAACGTGCGTTGCGCTACTTTGCGGGACTAGAGGCCTTGATGGCAAAGCCACCGGCGCATTGATATCGATGGACATTTCCTCGATTTTTGTAAACCTGTATTGCGCTGGGCTTTTGTTCAAGAATGATGGCAAGAAGTTGAAAGGGCAGCTTTGCCCGCCTCGCCCGCGTCACAAATGCCAAGAGATTTGTCAGCCCTATGATATCGAAATGGATCTTGGGAAGATTGATAATCTTCGAGGCTGAATATTCCAAGCTTATGTAAAAGACAGGAGGCTTCAAAGAGAGGAGTCACTGGAGGTCGGCTGAACTCATTCACCATGGCAATTGGAAGAGCTATTCAGTCTTCAACGGGCTGTAAAAGCTGCCGGCTTCATCTCCTCCGCGCATTCATTACAGTCGCTGGCCTATCCATACCACCTATCACACGGTCGAGGCAGCACAGAATTAAGGCTACGAGTTACACTCCAATGCGATCTCTAGTTACCTCATCCTTATATCGAAGCGCCCTCGTTCAGCAACAGCATTACAATAATGCAATCTCAGCGAAAGAGGCCTCGCTACAGGACGAGCGTGTAGTAGATGCAGAAGAAGAAGAAGCAGAAGAAGCTCCCGAACCATCTTCTTCCACTCCCTGGTATCTCCGAGTGGACAAACCCCAACGAGTTCCAATGCCTTTACTCGAACGCCAGCGTATTCCCGACCTACCGCCTGGTGCTCCTCCCCTTCTCCAGCCCATGCTAGAGCACATCTCCATTGATCTTGGCCTTGACGACCTAACCATATTTGACCTCCGAGAAATCGATCCGCCGCCTGCCCTGGGTGCAAATCTACTGATGGTCTTAGGGACGGCTCGCAGTGAGAAACATCTTCATGTTTCGGCAGATAGATTTTGCAAATGGCTGAAGACGACGTACAAATTGAAACCCTATGCAGATGGGCTGCTGGGCCGGGGAGAGCTGAAGCTCAAGATGAGAAGGCAAGCGCGTCGAGCCAAGCTGTTGAGCAATGTTGGGTCGTCTGAGACAGACAACGTAGACGATGGGATACGGACTGGCTGGATTTGCGTCAATGTAGGAACCATTGACGATGGGAAGGACCAGATCGAGAGCTTTGCGGGGCAAGAGGGATATGTCGGCTTTGGGAGCGAGGCTGAAGGGTCTAAGGTAGTCATCCAGATGCTTACGGAAGAGAAGCGAGAAGAGCTGGATCTGGAGAGCTTATGGGGAAAGATGGTCCAAAGGCATGAAAGGAAGGAGGAGAGACTTTCGAATTGGGACGCTGCAACTATTCAGGGTTGAGCATATGGAAGCGACTCAGAATCACGATTCCTATCTTCTTGGATGAAGCATCAGTCCGTGAGTGAAGATTCCGATGCAAAATTCGTAGCGTTGCCATTTAGCTATAAGGCACCGGCACGTATGTGCCACGCGAAGACGGAGAGCATAGTAATGGATGGGTATAGTTTTATATGAAGAGCAGGTCAAGCTGCAAAGGCGCCGCCAGCGGGAAAGACCATTTGTGGATCGGTCAATCCTCACCCACAACGTCTTCAGTCTGTGGCCAATAGCCCTCCCAGCTGTACTTCAGTACCTCATCTCCCCATGCAAACCATCCAGCTGTCAAGTTTCTTGCGAATATCTCCAGGGCACGGTATCGCGGCGGCAAGAATGGTCCAATTATTTCCTTGAGGTTGGGCTTTTGTGAATGGATGTCGGGAACTGCCACCATTACTCTCGTTCGAGCAGATTCATATGGACTATGGGATCCTTTGTTATCTCGTCTACCGACTAACAAGAGCTCGTACGGCATCCTCCAAAGTCCTTCGATTTCGGTTACCGGCACACCGTATACCGTTGTTTTCAACCATGCCCACACTTCAATGAGCTGGACATTCCAATTATCGAAGGCTTCCAGGGCTGCATCACGAGTACTTGCTTTACTCGTCACCCAGCACGCTACCAGTCCTTCGGGTGCTATGTGTTGGCCCAGCATGCCCTGGAGCACAGCCATAGGATGGGAATTGCTTGTGGTCTCATAAATCGCGGATCGCCTGACCGAGCGATTCTCCCATGGCGGGTCCAGCAAGATAAAGTCAAATTGCCCTGGCCCAGCAGTAGTGCTAGCATCCGGAAGCATTGTTAAAGCTGCCATGCTCAAAGCTGTAGCCTGACCTATCTTGGAGAGCAGGAACATAGCGTTTGGCGGTATGATGTACCTAAAATTTGAACATTGCAGAGAGATAGGCGTCGCGATTGGATTGCATACCAACCTATTTGCGATGCTCTGTGGGTTTAGGTTCTGGCATGTGCTTTTTCCTGGCATGGACCCCGCGCACAGTACCAAGGGCTCCCTCAGCCTGCATGACTGGAACATCTCTTCCGGAATACGCAGGTCGGGCTCCGTCCTCAAGGAGAAGTGCTTCGAAATTTTTGCCGCCCTTGAGCCTTCAGCTGGTGATAAGCTGCCGAGTGGGGGTCCTGGATCGCGATGTCGTATTGAAAGTACTGGCTGAGCGGGCTCTTCGAAAGTGGGCTTCTTGTTGCGCTTCACTGCAAAAGGCGAAATTTTTCGGGGTAGACACCAGTCATCATCGTAATGCTCTGCGATTTCAGCAAGCGCTTGCCGTAGCGTTGTCTCGGGAAAGTGGAGAGTAGTGTCGGACGAGCCTTTCCTCTGTAGCACATTGGCTTTTGCTTTCTCTGACTTGGGCTCTGTGGAAGGGTATGGGGCTTCGAGAGGCTGTGATGAATATTTCTGGACGGTAGGTAGACCTTCCGGCGTACCTTGGGCTAGGGCGATAGACCTTGGGATGTCAAGTAGAGTAACCGTATTTTCCGAATTCTGGTATAGAATCGCGGTTACGAATTGGGTTTGGCGTACGTCCGCCATCGTGTAGTCGAGGAGACAGTTCTAGTTAGGAGTGAGGGAAATTCAATCAAGTAGATTCAAGTTTCACCAAATGCCATGTTAAATCTGTCTGTTGGGTTATATGCAGAGGAATGGCATGGCACGTGACTAGGTAGTAGCTATCGCCTTGGATGGGCTTCGAACCTTCCACCCTGACACGCACGTAGGCTCGAAGGTTGGTGTCCACTGTCCACGACACGTCTTCGAGTTGGGAGGACGATGGATGTAGAAGTCTTGAGAAGAGAGGCCGGAAAACATATCAGGAAGATAACCGCTAGCGCCGACGCTACGTCTGCTTTGTGGCCCAGTCCACTCTCTCTCTCTCAGGAGGCAGAAGCCAGCTCGCTCCAAGTTCTTGTGACAAGTCTCGACCTTTCGCAGGCCTGTGGTGACGTATGGCAGGTATGAAGATTCGATCATGAAAGAGGTCGAAAGAGATTAATCTCAGTAAGAACAGGTTTTCGAAAAGGTACTGGTCCTGGATTTATGCTTAGCACAAGGCCGAAAATTTGACCAGAATCCATCGACTCGAAATGCTGCAGCCTTTATACGCGAGTGGGTGGCGAAGGCTATTCTACCAACTCAAGCCTTCGCAGAGCAATCCCCTTACGCTACAGGTAACATTCAAGAAATGAACAAATACTTCACTACTGAGTTATTGCAGAGGAAAGTCCCGTGCTCAGCAAAGATGAGATCGCCAGACTTCATGAGATGGGCGTGAGAGGCCTGGGGCTGTTGACTCGACTACAAAAGTCTTTTCCATTGTTACGAGAGGAGTCTGCTGTAGATTTGTTCACATGCCTGGCTTCCTACAGCGATGCATCGGATCCCTGGACATCCCTAGAAACACGAAAAAATTGCCAAGTCGTCTTAGACGACTACGTCGATTCAAACGGCCGGCCAAATCTAATTACAGATTTGCTGAAGGAAAGAGTCAAGCCGCTCTTCGCCAGGTCGAAGAACCCAGCCATCACACCACAAGGTCGAAGGGCCATAGATCCTCATCCAAGCAATGATACGAGCCACAGTGATCTCAATTCTGAACTTAAGCCGTGGAAGTACCGGGACGTGTACATCGTCACAGTGTTTCAATGGGTACTGGGACAATTGAACGTGGGTTTGACAGAGGCAGTATCTTGATTTGTCTAATATTCTTCATAGGAAGCGTCTGTGGAAGCAAACTGGCCTCTTCTCATCCCTCCCTTGCTTGCACTGATTGACGACTCTTCGATCTCACTCAAGGCCAAAGGATGCAATTTCATCCACACGTTCTTGCAAACATGTCCCTCGCCTCTGCTGGAACGTACTGGCCTTGGAGAAGTGTTTGAGAACGCTTTGATGCCATGTCTTCTTTACCTCCCATCTTTAACAGAAGAAGCCGAATCACTGCAGGTTTTGAATGCAGCCTATCCGACCCTGATGTCTTTAGCCAATGTCAGATTCGCAAGTGAGAAGCATCATCCCGGGAAAATGAAAGCTTTCGATAAGGTCCTTCGGCATGGTATTGTGAAAGGATACGCCAATGCTGGAGAGCATGTCAAGATAGCAGAGCTCCTAGTGAATCGGATGACTGAATTGATCAATGAGATGGGTGTGGAATCTGCGAAACATCTAAAGGTAAGATAGCAGATTTAAAAAATCGGCATACGCTAAGCGCTCGTAAAGCACATTTTACCATTATTGTCAGCAAGCTTGGCTTCGCCATTTGCTACAGCCTACCCGCCATTGCTGCTGGCTTCAGCTACAGCGACACAAGCCATCACCGTCACCGATTGGCCAAGAGTTGCATATCATAGATCGGAACTCCTCAAAGGCTTGGCGATTTGCTGGTGCAGGATTGACGCAGAACAGCAGAAGTCGAAAGACTTGAAGAATGTACAGGAGATGATTGAACAAGCAACGCGGCTTCTGACATCAGTTTTGGAAAGGGATGTGGATGTGGATGTGGCAGCGGAGTATCAGATTCTCATTGATAGCGAGCCTAGACTTCAGAGTCTATTGGTGTTATAGGAAGCATGATACACACATGAATTCCCAGTGCATCTCTCACCATCGAGACACCATGGAAACGCAGCAAGACCTGGCGCGCCAGCTCGATGTACCTAACGCCTCGCTAAGAACAAGGTCAAATATCGTCAAAATCGTGAAAGGATTTCATGAGTCCACACGGTGTTTGAACAACGATTTCCCTTTGACCCACTGTCGATACGCCTTGTAACGCTTCTTTGCAAAGTCGGCTTCGGTCACTGTAAGTGGCTCCTCTCCAACTTCGAGATACTCTGCGTAGTCGGTGAGGTCGTCTTCGGTGGAATGCATGTTCATCACCGCATCCACGGACAGGCTGTTGACGTAGCTGAGGAATTCCAGGTTTGGATTTGGTGGGATTTCGGCGGATACGACCAGGGGGAGATTCAAGGGATGATTGATGTATCGTTGATATTCATGCGCCATTTCATCGCCTACAGAAGGGTTAAGCGAGTTCGTCACGAACTGATTTAGAGTCCATTGTGCAGCTGCCGCCTTCTCCTTGGGCGTCTTTCTCTCCTTTGAGGGTTTTGCTGGAGGCAACTCCGAGTCTTTGACCTGAGACAGCGATCCACCTATAATACCATCCTGCGTGGAATTTTGCTCGTTATGTGGAGAATGAAGCCATCCTGGCAGAGCTCCATGCTTGATGCGCGAAATTTTTCGAAGGGTTGGTGCAGCCTGGTCATCCGTGACATATTTTTCGGGATCTGCAATTGTGACTTCCTTCTTTTGGTGCTCCTTTTCAGGCGAACCATGCTCGTTTCCATCTCTAATTCGGAACGGACTCAAGTCGTATTCGCCTTTCTTAGTGAACTTGATAGGCATATAATCGTACGTGTTGGCCATATTGTGAACGAACATCTTCTTGAATGTCGAGTAGAATAGAGGCCGATAGTACTCGGTCCAATATTCGTCGAAGAAACTGAGCGGCTTGCCAGCAACCAGACCTTGGGGTTGTGTCCATTCGGGCATATTTAGGCCTTCAAGGTTTTTAGGCGTGAACCATTTGATGTAGCTTTTCGGGCGCTTCGCAGACAGAGTGCGAGGATCTGCATGATGGAGATAGTAATCTGTTGATAGGTCCCAAAGCATTGGCTCCCCTTGGATGAAAGTATAATTCCCGAGAAAGAGATTGTACGCTTCCTGACGCTGTTTATCGAGAAACGAGTTGTGGTAGAAGCGTTTGAAGCTTTCCACCATATCACGAGAATGGCTGTGCCACTGGTTGATTTTTCTGTACGTCTCCATAGTGTTTACTAGTTGGGAGCCTCCATACTGAACGGCAATGGTATCTCCGTGGTCGTGAAACCTAGATATTTAGATAAGCAATATACCGGTACAGATGCTGGGGTAGATTTACATATGTGTGAAAAGATTGACAGCATCAGTGTCGTAATCGATCAACGTATCACTTATGACACCCAAGGCGTGCAATTGGTGGCCTAGGGCACGTTTACCAACGACGAATTGAGCAGCGTTGGTGCGGTCTAGGCAGTCAATGCAATTGGTCCTTGCCACTCCATTCTGTAGACTTAGTTTGCCAGACCAGAGCGAGCCATTACGAAAGAAGCCCGTTTGAGACATCACAGCTTCCGCAATTGATTCTAACGTGCCTATAACATCTTGATCTCGACTTGTGGAGCCATGTATCAGCTGTGGTGAGACAACAAGAACTCGAGGCTGACCTTTTTGACGCTCGACTCATGTCCCATGCCTTGTACTGAATCTTCCTGTCCGCGGGCAAGGACTGGTTTAGATATGTGATTGCGTTGCCGTATTCTGCTAGGAGTATTGATTCGCGAGGCGTCCGCTCTCGAGCCTAGAGAATTTGAGCAAAACACAGTTCTACGTCCCATCCTCGCCCTAGATATTTACCTTAACCAGATTCAGAACGTATATAGGTGCCCCGTAACGCCCGAACAGGTTATCAAAATGAAGAGCTGCCGCGCTATAGAACGGATCCACAAGACTTACTAAAGAAGTTAGTTCCTTGTAGTTTTGGAACGAAGGAAGACATGCATTCAATGTCTGGCTTAGGGGAAACCCCAGTATTGTCCTGTGTCCAGTATAACGGTATACTGCCACGATGCTGCACATAAGATGTATGATTTGGGTTGGCAAACAGCTCTGGACCTGGAGCATGAAATGATGTTGTAAGCATGTCTGACACTATCTGTTCGGTCTCAACATCGTTCGCAACATAGCCCTTGAACAACGTTGTTAGCGAGACATCCGAAGATTGGCGCCACTATACAACTAACCAAATCATTCGCTCCGCGTTTCAAGAAACGAGCACCAGCAAAAAACCGGGATCGCCTGGCGATAATGGTTATATGAATTGTCCGTCCATAGACCCTGAGAGCTGTCGAGTTGCTTAGCAAAGCTTCATGTTGAACACACAGGGAGTCTTTTACTGGCTTGTCTCACAAATCCATGCACTATTGGTAAACACCAATCGTAAGTGTTCTTCAATGCAGTCGATGCTGAATCAAGAAGATAGTGATTCCAAATGAACATGGCGTTTTGATGTTTTAAGGACGAGTCTGCTTTGCCCAAACTCTGCCGCTCTCTAATCATGTTGTTCTGCAAAGTACGAGTTATGTCATAGGAATAACTGAAGTAGAAGGAGCGTGTAAGGTCTAGGTTGTTGAGTATCCCAATGAAACGTGCTTCTTCAGCATCTCTATCTACCTTGAAACGAGGAGACGGCATGGTCAAGGAAACGAGCTCAGTTCCGTCAACTTGGTAAATGTAGTGGCCTCCAATCATGGCGACTTGTTTTTTCTTGGTGATCAGGAGCATATAATATGCACCAGTGAACCTGATAAAGCCGAGAAGACCCCACATGGTGCATTTGAGCTTCATGCCTCCCGTGGATTTGTTTCCATCCTTCACGGTTTCCAGAAGCTGGACCAATTCTTTCTTCGTATATACGATATCATCCTCAGCGATACTCAGCTCCCCGGAATCGACGGTGCGATCTATCTTTAGTACCCTGAACTTGCGTTCGCCAACATCTCCCCCAACCAAATAGTAGCGGCTTGCTGTTTCATACAGCTTGAATCGGTGCATCTGACACAATCCCTCTTCGCCAACTTTCTGGTATACTTCACCTTGTTTGCGTTGCCCTGCGGACGCAGGGCTCGTCGATCTTGGGAAGAAACGACTGTTGGCCAAATCTTCATCTTCATCTTCTGATTGTACTTGACTTCCCAATGGTCTCGGGGTGCTAGGAGCATCGTTGGAGAGCTGCGGGAAGAACATGGATGTATTATCTAGTTCTTTATCAATTGTCCCATTGTGAAATCCATCTTTCGCCGCTTCCGCCGCCGAGTTTTGCCTGCCATTGTTGCCGATCTCATGCTTGGTCGACTGGCTACCAACGACAGTCACTGAATCGAGGTCTGGCCGAGGCTTCTCAACGAGGGAAGAAGCGCTGAGCTGATCGATGAGTTTGTCACCTCCGACGCACCTTTGCCGTTGCTCATCTTGCTTATCGTCCATCGAACGGAACAACGTGGGGGAAGGTTGGTCAAGATACTGTCGGGCCACTTAACAATCGTCGTAAGGGCAAGGCCTGCGAGTAGTGATGTATTAGCATAACTGGTAGTATTGGCTGAGGGTCCCTACAAAGTGAGCGTAAAGGTTAGGAATAAAATGTTGTATTCGTTGTTGCTGAGGTACCATAGGGGAGGGCTAAGAAAGTAGATTACAGTGTATATAGGGTGTCGTAACGTTTCCACGCATCATCCCTATCTATTCATGCCTACCTTATAGACCATTTTATTTATGACACGCCTATACCGATAGGTAACACGTTACTTTAGTTTTAACCGGGGTTTAGTTCTATTTAATAACCTTGACTATAAAATACGAAATAAAGTCTAGTTTAAAATAAACTACGCGTACTAATCTATTAGGTAGATACTAGGTACTAGTAGTTTATAAATATCTAAATATCGTCGGTAAAACGAGAAGTGGCTCGATCGTAGTTTAGGGCGCTTAACGAGTATCTCGAGAGTCTTAAACACGATATTTATCTATTAACTCGACGTACGCCCGAGGTATATAGTTAAAAGGTATAAAGTTACTCGGGTATATACTAAATAAACCTAAAATACTTAATTGTTAACGGGCGCTAAATTAAAAGTATATTATTAATTTTTATTTTTATTTATAACCTCTATTTATATTTATAACTTTATTCTATTTATATTTATAATTTTATTTAATATATAATTATAGTTATAATTATAATTATAATTTTATAATTATTATACTTTTATAATTATCGTTATTATATATTTTAATATATAATCTAAATATTAGTAAATCTTAAAAACTCCTATTAAAACTCTAGTTACCGACCGCGCGGATAGGGTTAATAGCGTCCTACTAGTAGCCCTAAATTACGGATAGGGCTAGTAGCGTCCTATTAATAGATTTAGTAAATTAGGGGTCTAGGTAGCGTCCTATTAATAAATTTAATAACTTTTATTTACTGATACTATACTCCTAGTATAGTTAGTATCTATTATTTATAAATAGTATACTACTAGCCCCGATAGTATATCTAATTTACTAATAGTATACTCGAAGTATATTTAATAAATTAACTATATATTAATCTTTACCGGTATAATATACCTATTATTAAACTTTAAGTTTAATTATTATTTAATATTTAATATTTACTATTAATATTTATTATAGACTATACTATTATAACTATTTTTTCCTTTATATCCGTTAGAGTTATTATTATTTATATTTATATTTTAATCTCTACCGCCTTTACTAATACCTAGTTTAGGGTATTTATACGAGATATATTTAATCTTCGCGTAGTATTAATAAGATTTCTCCTTTTAATTATCTTACCTCTATTATTATTAATAATATTTATTCTAGTTATAATAATACTATTAATAGTAAAGATAATAACGAAGAAAATATCGATAACGTCGATAATATAATTAATAGGTTAAATAGCGATAAATAATTTGACCCTATAAATAAAAAGTTTATAATAGCCTAAATATAACCCGGTATTCTCGTTAATAATGATATTTAAAACTTTTATATCTTCGTTTTTAGATTATTTTATAAACTATCTAGAATACCTTAAAAGCGGACGATAATTATAAAAAATTATAGGATTTTTCGTTATAAGGTATTTTCGTATAACTCTTATCCGACTCGGATATTTATTATATCCGACTTAAATAGTTATTATATCCGATTCGGATAATTATCTCGTCCGACTCGAAAAGTTATTTTATTTAACTCGAATAACGGTAGGATATCCTAGAATTTCTATTTATAGGCGCTATAAGTATTTAGTTTATTAATATTATTAATAAAATAAATAAATATTAAATTAAAGAATTTATAAAGCGAGTAATATTTTATTTTTATAATATTAAGCCTATAGATATAACCTCTATTAAGGATATATCGTTATTATTTACCGCGATATTTATTTAGTAATCCCTTTTTAAATAGGATTCTAATCGGTCTCTTTTTTATATTAAAATATTATTAATATGAACCTTATTAATAAATACCTTAAAAGTAAATAATTTAATTACGAAAATTAAAGCCTTTAACCTATAATATTTAATAATAAATACCGCGTTAATCTTCGCTTCGATATACTTTATAATAGATTTAAAATTATTATTATTTATATTATAACTCCTATAATTAATATCCTTTAGATTTAACTCCTACTTTAATAATAATAATAATTATTATTATCTTCGTAACTATAATCTAGTAAAGAGGAAGTAATATCGATTTATATTTATAAGTTTAAATTTATATTTAGGCGGTAAATATATAATTAGGCGAAGATATTACTTTACGCGGTTAAATTAAAATTATATTCGCTTTATTTAGAACCGGATTTTCGAATTTTATTAAATTATTAATTTTACTACCCTTCGCCTCTATAATTTCGTTTAATATATAACCGAATATATCTACTAGTCTCTACGTTATAGTAATCGGTTATTAAATATTATTTATTATAACCGGGATATTTATTAGGTTATTAATATTATCCGAGTTATTTAAAAATCTCTAAGCCCTTAGAGCCTAATCAAAGAAACTATTAATATTATTATATTAATTAAATAGAACGGGTATAGCTTTAAGGTTATTATCGGAGAGAAAGAAATAATAGTATTAATAGATATAACTTCGGTAGTTAGAATATCTTTAGGTTTTTATATTTATTAAATAAAACGAGTACGACTTTAAGGCTATCGTTAGAGAGAAAGAAATAATAATATTAATAAATATAATTTCGGTAGCTAGAATATCTTTAGGTTTTTATATTTATTAGATAATAGGTATAACTTTAAGGTTATTATCGGAGAGAAAAAAATAATAATATTAATAAATATAACTTCGGTGGCTAGAATATCTTTAGGCTTTTATATTTATTAAATAAAACGAGTATAACTCTAAGATTATTATCGGAGAGAAAGAAATAACGGTATTAATAGATATAATTCTAGTAACTAGAATATCTTTAGGTTTATAAATAATACCTTTTTTTTTAAAAGAGAATATAATTTTATTATTAACTTCGCCTTTACCTAGGGTTTTAATTTTAACGGTATAATAAAATATTTACTTTACGACTTCTTTTTTATATTTTAGATTTTTAGGCTCGGTAGTAAATCTACCCTCCTTTTTTTTAATTCTTTTTATAATATTATTTTAGGTTTAATAATAAATTTACCCTCTTCTCTTTTAATCCTCTTTATAATATTATTTTAAATTTAATAATAATCTTACTATCCTCGGTCTTAATTTTCTTTATAATATTATTTTAAACTCGATAGTAATTTTACCCTCCTCGGTTTTAATTTTCTTTATAATATTATTTTAAATTTAATCTTAACCCTCTTTATAATATTATCTTTATTTTAAATATATACCTTTATAATTTTATTCTTTAGAGTCGCTTTAATAAGGATCCTAATTTAATATTTAGGACTTTTAAGGTCTTCTAGTATTAAATAAATTTAAATAATAAAGTCTAGATATAGGTATATTCTAAATTAATCGACGGATTTTCCTTTTTATATTTAATCTAGGCTTTAATAATTTCTAAAAACTTTTTATATTTATTAAAAGATTTAATTCTTTTTATTATATTAAAATAAATTCGCCTTAGAAGTTTAATATATCTATTTTAAATAATATTATATACCTCGTTAAAATTAAAGTATCTAGAGAATATAATATAACTTTTTAAATAAAAAACGATTCTTAAAAACTTATTTAATATAGGTTATATTAATCCGTATAATCTCTTCCTCCTAGATAATATAGGGCTTAATTTATTATTAATATGAATATTAAATTCGGAATTAAATTTAAAGATAATAATATTCTTCTAGCCTAAGAGACTAGGTATAATTATAAATTTATTAATTAATATACTATAAAATTAATTAGGCGTTAACGGATTTAATAATTTAAAAATTAATCGCGAGTCGGTTAAAATCTTACGAAATTAAAAAACCTATTTATTTTATTTCTTTTCAAAAGGAATTAGCTTAAGCGCCCCCTTTAATATACTTTTTAATTTATTATTTAAATTTTATTATTTCTTATATAATAATTATTAAAAGGTTTTTATTTAACGGCTCTAATAATTTCTTTAATTTAATATTAATATTATCCGCTTTTTATTAAACCTCGTTAATAATATATAGGAGACTAGATAAATATTAATAAATATCTTTAAATAATAATAAACGGGGCTCGTTTATCTTTTCCGAATATAAATAATTAAGTATTTAAAGAGCGCCGATTATAATAAAAGAGTATTAAAGCGTTTATTATAAATACCGAGCGTAGTAATATAAGGCTCGTTCGAGTTAAAAAAGGTATCTTCCTCTCTCCTTATTATAATATAATTAACTCGGGTATCCGGATTATTTTTAATAGAATAATACCCGAAGTTATAAATTTAACGTTCGTTATTAAATATTTAAATTTATTACTAAAGAGACTCGCCCTTTTATATTTAATCGGGCTTTATTAAATTATTAATTATTCTTCTTTTTACTTTAACCTTCTTTATTAAATTAAAGGCGCTCGAATTAATAAAATTATTAATTAATATAAAAATAAGAAGGTTAATATAATCCTTTATTTAAATATATTCTTTTATAAGATTTTATATAAGATTAATTAAATAGGTTTTTATTAGAATCTTTAGTTTATTTTTAAAGATACGATCCGGCCTTTAAGGCCTTTAATTATTATAAATATAAAATAATTATTTTTATTTTATTTAAATTTAGGGAGTTTAATTAAACTTAAAACTATAAATTAATTTCTTTTATTCGAAGATATATACGGATAAATATAATTTAATAAGTATTAAAAGGTATAAGATAATAACTAGTATAATATATAATTTATAAAGAAATAAAAAAGTAAAGGTTTTAAAAAGAACGAATCTAAGGAAATAAATAAATTAAAATAAATAAAATAAAAATCGATAAAAGGATATTTAGTATTAAAGTATTATATATTTAATAAAATAAGACTCGTTATTACTACGGAGTAAATAATTTAACTAGATCTCCGAGGCGCTTTATATTCGTTATTAGATAACGAGGATATTATTATATTATAAATATAAGTAATAGTATAAATAATCTAGTTATATTATAATTAAATATAACGAGTAGTATTATAACGTAAATAAATAAAGGGAGAAAGATAAAAGATATATAAATTATTTCTTATTTAAGTAATTATATTCTTTTTTAATACTCGTCGCTCGGTTATATAAGGTTCTTTACTAGCTCCTAACGTTATTATATTCTTTTAAAATTATTTTTATTTAAGGCTCTTAAAAGTTATAATATTCCGATAATAATTTAATTATATATATTAATACTCTCTTAATACTAGATTTTAGACTTTTATTAATAGCCTTAACCTTCTATTATATCTTTCGTATTAAATAAATAAAGGAGACGTATATTATACGATTTATAATTAAATAAGCCCGTCGACGTTAAATTTATCGAGATATAAAAAATTAAAAAAGAGATTATTAATACTATTATTAATAATAAAGAGAATATATAATTATTATTAACATTTTGATTTAAGGTTATTTACCTTTAGGGGGGTTATAAATATCGAAGAATATTTAATTTAAAGGTAAAGTTCTAGACTTTAAGAGATATTTTAAAAATAATAATTATTATAAAAAGATCGTTATATTTAGGTAAAAAAATAATAAATAATTTAAATATTTAAAAAAGTATAAATATATATAAATTAAAGCCTTTAATATAATAAATAAAAATAAATAAAAATATTAAAAGATATAAAATAAAGATCGATAAAAGGATATTCGGGGTAGAAATAATATATATTTAATAATATAAAATTTATTATTACTATAGAGTAAATAAATTACCCGAATTTTAGGGCGTCTCGATTATAATAGTTTTTAAAAGGGGCGACCTCTTCGATATAATCTTTCTTCTTATTTTTAATTTTATAAATAACGAAGATTAAAAGGACCTATTTATTTTCTACCTATTAGAAGATATTATAAACGTATTAATATTAGATATCTAGGAAATTATTAATTTACTAGTATTAACCTCTAACGGTATAAATATTATAAATAATTACGTCGAAGAGTATAATATAGACGGTACGTAGTAAGATATTAATAAAAATATAATAGAATTCGGCGATTTAGAGTTTAACCCTATTATAAATAAATAATAACGCCGTATTCGTTATTAAATAACGAAGTTAGGTTTAAAGTATTCGAATTTCTTCGATTTTTTATTCGTTTTATTCGGCGTAAATATACTTCTTAAAAATAACTTCTAGTTTAAGGTTAACGAAATTATAATAATTATAATTAACTAAAAATATAGGAGGGGGGTTAGAAACTAGCCTAATTTATTAAATAATATTTATTATAACTTTAATAAAGGTATATAATAATATATAAATTTTAATTATATCGTAATTAATCGAGTAAAAAATAATATAATAATATAAAAGAGTAAAGGTAAAAAGATAAAAAATAAATAAATAATCTTTTATTTATATAATTATCCCTCTTCTTTATTATTTATCCGTTTAAAACTTTATTTAAAGGAAGATTTTCTTATCGGAGTACCTTAACGGGAGGGGGAAATATAATAAAAATATTTACCCTTAATTATTAAACCATTTAAAGATTAATAAATCTTTATTAAAAAGAGTAATTACCTTCGAGTTATTATTATATAATATAATTTCGATAACGTTTTCGGATTTAGCCTTTATTTCGGGTTTATATTTACTAAAAAAAATACCTTTAAAGAATATTAAGACTTTAAATAATAATCCTTTATATATACCGAAACTCTTAACTTCTAGACCGATATAAACGAATATAATTAAATCGTAATTAAAATTATAAATAATTATTAATATTATTTCTTACGCTTTAAACGGTATATTTATTTTAATAATATCTCTTTTACTCTTTAACTCTTTAGATTTAATTATTATAATAAACTCCTCCCTTTTAATCCTCTATATAATACTATTCTTATTTTATATATTCGTATTTATACTTTATTATTCGTTATTATTCTTATCTCCCTACGTATTATCCTTCCTCGATAACGAGTTAATTATATTAATCCGTATAACGATCCCGCTCTTATTTATAGTATTCCCGAATATAAACTTTTTATACTTTCTTTTTTTTATAAAACTCGTATTTATAGTCCCTAAAATACCCGGTCTTAATATACTATTAATTTAGGAGGTAATACCCGTATTTATATTATTACCCTAGTTATTTAGGATTTAATATCTTCGATTATAATAAAATAATAATACCCTTAATTCGTTTCTTCGACTTTATCCCTAAACCCGATTCGGGCGATTTATTATCCAAGTTAAATAATAATATAAGCGATTTAATATCTAAATTAAATAATAATATAAACGATTTAGTATTTAAATCGGATAGTAATATAATTTAATTTAAATTTCGTTCTTTGAATTATTTTATTAAACCTTTATTCTTATATATTTTTTATTACGGCGACTAGTAGAAATCCTTTTTCCTTATAATATTAATATTTATAACTCTTTCGTCGCTTTATATTTAATTTATATATACGCCCTTTATTTATAATTTAGGCGTAGATTTCCTCGGCTACTCTTTAACTCTTCGTAAAGAATTTAAGATTATAAATAATATTATATTAATTTTAATTAATAAATAAATTAATATAAAAAAAGTCCCTTCCCTTAATCGTTATAAATATAAGATAAATACTTCGCTCGATATTCGGTAGTCCGTAGAATCGCCGATTATTTAATATTCTAAAGTTAAAAGTATATAATAAATATACTCTTTTTATTTCTATTATTTTATAAAACTTTTAGACCTACTTTAAATATCGATAATTAAAAACTTTTATAAAGATATTTTATAAACGAGTAAATTATTATTTTTAGTCCCTTTAGTCTAAATCTTTTATTTTTATAATAATTTATACCTCGTTTATTAACCTTCGTTCTTATATAATAATAAGGCTCGTTTCGACCGATTTTTATTCATATACCTATATATTATCCCTACGCTAATTATAATAGTATAGTTTTACGTTTAGTTTATAGATTATTATATTTTTATAAAAGTAACTCGGATTAAAAGAGTCCTCTTTTAATATCTTCTAGTATATTAGGTTTTTATAGATATAAATTAAATAATTATTAACCTAGTTATAATTTACCTCCCGTTTATTAATTTCGATATTCGGTATCGTTAGGTTTTATATAGATACCTTTATTTAATTCGCTTTAATAAATATAACTAAACCTTCGAGAAAACTCTTTAGGTTAAATATCTTCGTTATATTTAATATTATATATTAATACCGAGTATTATATTTATAGATTTATTATAAAGTAATATCCTCGTCTACGTCTATTTATTAATTTAATTTATCGAGGTATAAAAGAACCTCGGCCTTCGTAACCTTCTCTTTTTCTTATTTTCTTTTTTAATTAAGTAATATAAACTTTATCTCCCGATACTTTAATTTATCCTTTATAGTAGTAATTTTAATATAACGAGTATTATACTCTATTATTTACTTTTAATAATCGTTGTATTTATTTATTTATTTATAGTAGTTTTTTAGTAATATTAGATATATCCTTTTTATTATTTAAATACTATAAGAGTCCGGTAGATCGTATTATTTAATTATTAGTACTATATAAATAAAGATATAGAATTTAGGGAAATTAAAATATAGCTCGCCCGTTTTTTTATTAATTAATTTATATTTCTTAAAAACTTCTTTTAAGAGATTAATCCTATTTAATATTATATTTATATATTTAAATATTTCTTCGTATACGAATAATATTTTATAAATATAATAAAGTTAATAATTACTCGTCCTATATATAGTATTTCCGGTATCTTTTCTAATAATAGAGGGGTAAATACGGGTATAATTATTTATAAAAATTATTTACTTTCCTCCCCCGTTTATTAATTAATTTTATTAAAGTTTAAGAAACGCCTTAGATTAATATATTTAGGTACGACTCGAAATCGATTATTAAATAGAGCTTTTATCTCTTCTTTTATTCTACCCTCTTTAATATATTAAATTTATTAATTTAAAAAATAGTTTATTAACCCCTTTATTATTAAAGTATATAATATATTAAAGATTTAGATCCCGAAGATATTAACCGCGAAATAACTCTCCGCGAAGTTACGGCGGTTATATATTATTATATCTAATAATTATTTAGGTATATTCTTATTATAGGTCCTTTAAATATATAATTATTTTATATATTACTCCGGTATCCTTAAAGGATATAATATTTTAGGGTATAATCGCTCGCGTTTATTTAATAATATTAAATATACTAGATAATATTTACTACTCTTAATAAAGGTAATTAAAATTTATTCTTTATAATTACTAAATATAGAAGTTAAAATCGGATAATATTATCGCATTAGTCCGTTTATATATATAATATAAATCCCCTTCCGAGCGTACTCTTTAAGTATTTTAAAATTACGCGGTTAATATAAATAAATATTAATTATAATTACGATTAATTTACTATCTATTATAAGTTTTAAAATATAATAATATACTTCGGCTTTTACTTTATTATAGATTATTAATATTAAGTTAAATAATATTATCCCTAACCGAGTCCCTACTCGTTATATACTCCGTTCGAGGTTACTAATAATAATATAAACCGGCTAGGCCTACTAGTCTTTATAAATTCGAGATAAATAAGTTTTATCTAATCTTATTATTATTAATACGACGGTCGAGTCGTTAGGTAGTTTATCCTATATTTTTTACTATTAGCCGGCTATATATATTTTATTAATAATAAAATCTATATTAAGATTTCGCTAATATATCGGTATATAGCTAAGGCTCGAATTAAATAGTATATATCTTAATAATACTTTTATAATAGATATTATATCGAAATAAAGGATAAAATATATTCTAGGCTCGTTACTAGATTTATTTATATAAATTTAGAAAGTTTACCGGACCTAGTTCTTATTAGTATTATTATATTTTATATTAGATAATTTGGTTTTTAATAGTAGGGCGCTATCGAAACTATAGTATCCGTAGAAAGATTTTAATTAATAATCTTTAAAAAACTTATTTATAGAATCGCTAGAGAGTCGCGCGACATATATTTACTCGGTTATTACGTAGTCTATTTCTAATCCGAAGGGATTATAATTTATACCCGATTTAGATAATTACTCGGATAGAGATTTTAAATTTAATATTTTTTTTTTATCATTAACCTCCCCGTACCTCGCTCCGGTAAATATTATTCTACCGATATAATTATTAAAAATAATATTATACTAGTACCGCCCGAAGCCGTTATAAAGGTCGTTTATTCCGTTATTTAAATTAATACGTTTTAAGAATAATATATCTTATAGTCCTCCGCGTTTTAGAATACTTATTTTAGAATATTATTATTTATATAATTATTTAATATATATTTTTTTAAGAAATATTTATACCTTTGACTTAAAAGCGACTTTTATTATTAATATCGGTTTTATTTTTTTCGTTTATATAAGTTAAGGGCTCTATAGAATCTTTATAAAAACGCGTTTATTTCCTATATATTTAATTAAGGTTATTAAATCGGTCTTTATATTATAATAAATACCTAGAAAGACCGTTACTATTAAGATACTACTTTTTATAGTATCGATATTATCGATTTATTCGTCCTAATAATAATATAACCTAAATTCTCTTTTCCTAGTAAATTTGTTAATAAAGTAAGATATCGATTAATTTAAAATCCTTATATAATTAGGATCTAGGTAATTCTAGTACTACTTATTAATTATCCGAGATATATACGAATTACGTAGTATATTAGGTTATTTATATATTAGGTATATTAGATTTCGAAGGTAGGATTTAGTTTTTAGAATATTAAGGAAACCTTATAAAGTCTTAGAGATAAATCCTTAATACTAGGTATAATAATTAACTAGTATAGCCGTACTAATAAATTATTAATATTATAAGAATATTATTTAATTTAGAGTATAAAAGAGTATAGAAAGAAATTATATATATTATTCTATTTATTTAAACGAGAAAGAGGCTAGATTAAATTTATATATTAAATACTAAAGTTAGGGAAGGAGATCTTTAAAAAAGTCTATATATATTAATTAATAAATATACGAGAGTTATTTTTTAATATTAAGTTTATAAAGGCCTTTATATTATCTCTTTACCTCTTTATCGGATCTTTTATAAAATATATTTATTATTAAAACGGGACGATTATTTACTAGTATAAAGATTCCTCCGTTTAATAACGATATAATATATTAATTTATCGTACTCCTAACGATTATATTTAATAATTATAATATTCTTAATTATAGGTAAACTCTACCGTTTTTAATTTAGAGTATAGTACGATATTAATTAAGAAATAATTATAGCCTAAGTTTACTACTATATTTAATAATAGTTATAAATTATTAATAGTATTAAATTATGGACCTATATAAGTATTCCGATAATATAGTATTTAGTTAGAAATAAGTGGTTTTTTATATTATTTACCTTATTTATTTCTCCCGCTATACCTCCCTTTATAATATATTAAGTATAATCTTAATTAACTCGGACGTTTTTTATTATCCGGTTATTTTTAAGATTTAAGAATTTATAGAAATAAAAATAAAAATATTAACTTTTAATAGTAATCCTATAATAATCTAAATATAATAATAACTTTATTAATTACCCGATCGAATATAATTCCGCTTTAATAAGTATTTAGTTATATATACTATTAATTCGTATTTAATACGCGAATTTAATATTATTTTAATATCCGTTTCTAGTTATTATTATTTTATTATTTCTTATCCTCTTTATTTTTATTTACACCTAGGATCTTCTACTTTATTATATTCTAATATTATAATAAATAGGATTTTATAAATATTAATATTAAGTTTCGACGAGTTTAATATTATTATTTTAGCGCTACTAGTTATAAAATAAATAACGTATTTATTTACTTTATTTATCGAAAGTCGATTTATACTCTTTATTTATCCTTTCGCCCCCTTTATTTATTAATTATATCTTATTATTTTTATTTATTAACTATACTTTACCCTCTTTATTTTTATTTTTATTAATAATATTTATTTCTACCTCGCTTTTTAATATAAATAAATTATTTATTATAATATTATCGATTTTTAACTTCTATATTAATATCGGTTTAAATAATCTCCGATAAAATATTAAGAATATCGAGCTCGGTTTATAATATATACCGAAATTCTTCGCCGTAATTAGAATAGAGTTAGAGAGGAGAATACGAGATATAAGAATATTAGGTAGAACTTTCCGTAATAATAATATTAAAGTTACTCGTCGTTAAATTATCGATATTATTATTCTTAATTTTAATTTATTTAATTATTCTCCCTTATTTTTAAATAAGGGGATACGGTAGTTTTTATATTTAATTAATAAAAATATTATTAAAACTATAAACCGTTAATTTAAATAAGAATCCGAGGAGTTATATAAATCCTTATATTCTAAAATTAAGAGGACCGAAGACGATTACTCCGAAGGTAAGTTTTATATAGGAAATTATACCTCGCCCCCTCGAATATTTAAAGATCCTATAACGATTCTCTTTAAAGTTTTATATAACCGTAATAATTAAATCCGATTTATTCGATTTAGTATTATCTTAAAAGATAATATAGAGAATAATAATAAATTAATATAATTCCGGGTTAACTATATTAAATTAATCGATATTTTAGTAATAAAGCGCTTTTAGGATAAATAAAATAATCTATATTAAAATAAACTCTAGTATTCTACTCCTAGCGAATATATAGATATTAATTATAACGAGGACCTATAGGATATACTAGCTAGTACGTAATAAAGCGGAAATCTTAAATAACCTCTTTATATTATACGTAGGCCTCTCCGTTAATTAAGTTATCCTATATAATAATCGAGATACTAGTTAATAAAAATACTAGTATTAATAAAAGGTACCGAGTTTATAATCGGTTAATATATTTAAGAATATTATAGTCCTCTCCCGTAAAGAGAAAAGATTTAATTAAAAAGGGTTTCCGCCTTTATTAAATATTTAAAAAAGTTTTTTATATTACCTCCTACTATTTAATAACCCCGTTAAACGAATCCGCCCCCGTTTTCTTTTATTAAGCGAATTATAACCTTTATTAATATATTATCTAACAATAATAAAGAGGAAGAAGAGGCGCTAAAAGATTTAATTATTAATTAATTATATTAAATAAGGGACCCGTTCTTATATAATATTAATATAAAGAAAATAACCTCGGCGAGGGTCGTTAAAGTAAATATAGTATCTATAAATATAAACGAGCGGGAAACTCTATAAGTTCTTTACTCTTTATTTTTCGATTTATTTATAATTTATTTACTCCGTAGCCTTATTATAATTAATAAAAAGAACCGACTTTAATAGGATAATAAAATATAAATATTTATAAAATAATTATTCTAGTTAAAACCCGGTGATAAGTTTATTTATAATATATATATTATATAAGGGTTAAAGTCGTAGAAAATAATAAATAATAAGATAATATCTTTTAAATTATATATTTATTAATTCTACGATATTATTTAAAGAAGGCGGCGGGTTAGTTATTATAGAGAGGCTATTAATAGTAATAATTTAGGATTTAATAAAGTTCGTTCTTAACTCTAGGTCTCTTTTAATAATATTATCGAATTAAATTATATTAATATCCGATTCGACCTAGATACTTAATATTTTATTAGTTTTATTACCGAATATTAATTTAATCTATATTATTATTACTTTAGTATTTAAAAGAAATTTCGGGATCTCGAAGAATTTAAAGAATCCGTTTATTATAGTAAATATCTCCCTCTATATAAGTTATAATTATAAACCGACGGCGATATTAATTTTTTTATGAGTCTATTAGATATCCGTTACCTTTATATATATAAATATAAGGATATTATTATTTATCTTATATAAAGTATTACCTTAGTCGTTATCCTAACGAAAGTAGTAAAGAATTAATTAAAGGAATAAACTAAATGAATTAATATAGACGATAAGGGTCTAAAACTCTAGTACTTCTACGCCTAAATTAAAAAAAAGTATTTTAATATTAATATTTAGTAATTTACCCCCGAAAACGTTAAGTTATTATATTATAAATTAAACGGAATTATAAAGTTTAGTTAAGAAAGAATCCTATTTATATATAACCCCGCTTTATATAATATATAGGTTAAGAAGATTTTAAATTAACTAGATATTAACCTTAAATATAATTTCCGTATAAGATAAATCTTTATAAACGAATTTCATAAAGTAAAGATTAAGACGGGTACCGTTACTAGATTTATTCGAAAGATTAAATAAAATATTAAAAAGCGGGTTCGAAAGAAATTCCTTAAAAATAATTTTAAATAAACCGAACTAGATAAAATATATAAATATTAATATTAATAAAGTTTACCTTTTATATAAGGTTTCTTAATAACTTTCTAAACTTATATCTTAAAGGACTACGCGATTATAATCGGGTTAATTAAATAACCGTAGTAGCTTTAAAATTCGTCTACCGAGTATATAATATTTTATGAAATCGAGGAAATCGGTTAAAGAATAACGAACCTACTCGTTTATATATATTTAGATAAAGATATAAAAAAGGCGGTTATAAATAAAATAAAAATAATTCTTATTTTTATCGAAATTAAATAAATACCTTTTATTAAGAATTTCGAGGGTACGGTCGAGTTTATTAAATTTCCCCCCTATAAAATAAAATAAGTTTATTATTTTATTATAAATATTTAACGAGAAGAACTTTATAAAAAGGAGTTACGAATTAATAAAGAGGTATAAAAGGAGTATTAAAGATTTATAACGACTATTAGAGCGGCGGGTAAAGAAATATTTATAATAATTATTAATAATTATTTTAGAAAGGTTTATAAACTTCGCGCCGTAAAAGTAATACTAAACCTTCTAATATTTACTCGAATTAAAAACCTAATATTAACGGATAGGGAGTTCTTTATAGATTCTAAATATAATAATAATAAACCCCGTATAGAGTTCCTAGAGTTAAAGGGGAAATAAAAGGACTAGAATAAATATTTATAAAATAATATTTATATTTATTATCTCGATTACCTTATTAAAGATATATTTAAGTTATTAATATTTAAAAAACTAATTAGTTTACTCGACTAGGATATTTATAGTAAGCTAAAGAGGTTAGTTATCTTTATTAATTTACCCGTCGTTATTTACGTTATATTATATATAAATTTAAACCTATCGAATAATATCTAGTATAAAATTCGTATTAATATTTATATAATAGTTAGAGAAGTACTACCCCGGCGAGTCTTTATAATATAATTTATCCGTAGATTAAATTAAATAAAATAAAGAATATATCTAGTTATTTATAAAAGAGGATAAGATTCGCTTTCTTTTATTTATTAAATATATCCTCGAGACTAAAGTAACTTTAATTTATACCTTCCGTAATATTAATCTCGATACGGATTAAATATAATTCTTCGATATTTAATATAACGGGCGGATTACGCGCTTATTTTAAAAGAATAAAAAGATATATAACTACTACTTTATTTTAGATAATAAGAATTATTTAAACTAAATAATATTAGATAAATAAATAAGGGATAATAAAACGAGGAAATAGGTTTATTTAATAATAGGAAAAGTAATAAGAAAATCCGACTAACATTAATAATCGGATAAAGAGGCGTTACTACGGGGGCTTTTTCTTATTATCGGCGAGTTAAATACTTTATATAACTCTTCTCTAAACTATAAATAAAGGTTCTTTATCACTCTTTTATAATTATAAATTTAACGAGCTTTACCTAGGTTTAAATTAAAATAAACGATATAATTAATAATACTATCGTTTTATTTATATTATCTTAATTAAATACTTTAGCCTATATTAATTAATATCCGGTAGAGATATTATCCTTATAATACCTTTATTATTTAATATAATACTAAACCTCTAGATAGAGTATTTATATTATATACTACCCTAGTATACTAAATAATAGACCGTTCTAGTATAATTAATATCCTAGTACTCTTTTAACGACGAGGTCCAAATCGATAAGATATAAAATAATACTATATTTATATTTATCGTCGGTAAAGAGTTTTTATTAATAGTCTTTACTAAATAGCTAGTAGATATAATAAATATTTACTAGTATCTTTTCGTACTTTCTATAAACTAAAGATACCTATTCGAGTCGGACGAGTCGATAATATATTAGTTATTATTTAGTTATCCGAGTCGAATATAATTTAGCGTCCGACTCGATATTCGCTAACTATATTTATATTAATATTATTTAATAAGTTTAGTAGAGTATTTAAAATAGTTTCTAACTAGATATTATTATTATTTCCTATATATTAATATCGACGTCTTTATTTATAGTATTCTTTTTATTATTATTAATATTCTTATTAATACTTAATAGCCTATATTTTTATTTATATTATAGAAGATCTTTACGACTTTATTATTACTACCTCCTCTCTACCCTCTCTACTTTTTATTAAATTCTATATTACTAAATATTAACCCTAGGAGTTAAATAATCTCGATTATTTCGCGTAGCCTTATAATTAAATAATCGTACTATAAGGAAATACGGATAGTATTAAAGAAAGAGATAGAATAAAGATATATTATAAATACGTCTTTAAGGAGCCTTAAGAACTAGGCTAAATTTAATAAAATATTAAAATAATTAGATAAAATCTTTCCCTCCGTTTTTATATCTAAAATACTTTAACTCTAGCTCGAGAGTTATAAATTAAAGATAATTAAAAAGATTAATAATATATATAATTACTATCGTAACCGTAGACGGTATATTATATTATCTCTCTCTACCGATAGCTCTTTTTATATAACGCGTTTTTTTATTTTTAACGAAACGGGCTTTTATATATAGTTAACCTAAATAATAGTTAATACGCTTTTCTTCGCGTCTAAACTCCTAAAGGAGAAGAAGCCTCTAATAAATATTATATTAAATAAAATCGAATTTAGGATATTTAAAAAAGTCCTCCGCGAAGATAAAATCTATAATAAGTCTATTAATAAGATTATATATCGTATCGGCGATAATAATATCGAAGTTAATTATATTTATAAATTTAAAGCGGCTATATTATAAATATATAAAAAAGGCGAAAATCCTATTTTATTTATTATTAAAACGCGTATATAAAGTATATAATACTTTACTTTAAATATTAAACCCGCGTAGGTTAATTCTAATATAATAAATCGGCGTATTTATATAAAATATTAAATATTAGGTATATTATATATTTAAAGTTAATATTTATCCTATTTAATATATACTAGTCGGCTACGGCTCCCTACTTACCCTTCTAAATTAAACCGTTAATCGCGTTATTATCTTTATTAGTAAATCGTACTCTAGCTATATATCTAGCTCGGTTTAACTAGTTATTATATAGTAAATATAAATTATAATCCGCGCTCGTTATTATTTTAGAAAGATTAAAAGGGGGTTTTTTCTATAAATAATAAGGTATTAATTATACTACCGCCGTATTCGACGGTTATAAATTAAATAGTATATCTAGTTTTATTCGATTATACTTCGGCCGATACTCTAGCCCGAATTATAACGAATCTTAATTTATAAAACTATCGATATTTATTTTAAGTATTTAAATTAACCTATACTTTTATAGTTTATTAATTATATTTTATTTTCTTTATTTATAAATTATATTTTATTTTCTTTATTTATAAATTATATTTTATACTCTTTATTTCCTAACCCTCTTTAATTTTATTTTAATTAATTATATCTTTTTTAACCTCGCTCTCTACTATAAATAAACTACCTATTATAATACTAGCGGATTTTTATTTTTATATTAGAATCGGTATAAATAGTCTTTAATAGAATTTTAGAAACGTCGAGCTCGGTTTATATTATATACCGAATCTTTTCCCGGTAGTTAGAGTAAAACTAGAGAAAAAGAATATAAAAGGTATATATCTAGGGTAGAAATCTATATAATATTAAAATTAACCTTACTTTTCGTTAAATTATTAATGATATTATTATTAATTTTAATTTACTTAATCGTATTCCCGTATTTAGAAATAAAATAATATAATAATTTATATATTTATTTAATAAAATAGCGATTAAATTTACGATTTATTAAGGCCTTAAATAAGAATCTAAAGAATTATTTAAATCCTTATATTCTAAAACTTAAAGAACCGAAGATAATTATTTAAAAAATAAATTTTATATAAGAAGTCGCCCCTCGCCCCCTCGAATATTTATAGATCCTAAATCGATTCTCTTTAAAATCTCGTATAGCCGCGATAATTAAATTAAATAAATTCGGCTTAACGTTACCGCGAAAGATAATATTAAGAATAATAATAAAATAGTATAATTCCGGCTTAATTATAATAAAATAATCTACGTTTTAATATCGAAGCGCTTTTAGGATAAATATAATATTCTATACTATAGTAAGCTCTAATATTCTATTTATAACGAATATATAAATATCGAATATAACGAGGGCCTATAGGATATATTAATTAATATATATTAACGCGGTAGTCTTTAATACCCTCTTTATATCGTATATAGACCTCTCCGTTAATTAAATTACTTTATTTAACGGTTAAGATATTAATTAATAGAATTACTAATATTAGTAGAAGATACCGGGACGACGATCGGCTATTATATTATAAAAATCTATACTCTTCTCGCGCGAAAAGAAAACGTTTAAATTAAGAGCGTTTATACCTTTTTATCGAAAATTTAAAAAAGCCTTTTATACTACCTCTTACTATTTAAGAATATTATTTACTAGATCCGTTTTTATTTTCTTTAATTAAGCGATCTTAAACTTTTATCGAGATATCTTTAAGTTATAAATTAAATAATAAAGAGAAGAAAAAATAATATAAAACTTAATTATTAATAAATTATATTAGACTAGGGACCCGTTCTTATATAATATTAATATAAGGAAAGTAGTTACGGCGAGGGTCGTAAATATAAATATAATATTTATAAATAAAGATAAACGGGAAACGTCGTAAATTCTTTACTCTTTATTTTTCGATTTGATTATAATTTATCTACTCCGTAGCTTTATTATAATTAATAAAGAGGACCGACCTTAATAAAAGAATATAATATAAATATTTATAAATAAACTATTCTAACTAAAAAGCGATAATAAATTTATAGATAAATATATATATTATATAATTATTATCTACAAAAGTGTAGAGTAGGCTCTAAGCGCTATAAGCGCACATAAGCCGGTTAAGCTGGGTTAAGCGGGGTGATACTATATCCTGACTCTCGAGCGCTATTAGCGGCCGTAAGAATCTAACGCGCTCCTGAGAATGTTTTTGGCTCGTGAGAATCCCTAAATTTAGAATACGCCACCAACATGGCCCCCATGCATGGCCCCACTTATGGCCATGGCCCTATTCCATTCATGGCCATGGCGCATTCCACTCATGGCCATGGCGCATTCCATTCATGGCCATGGCGCATTCCATTCATGGCCATGGCCCTATTCCATTCATGGCCATGGCCCCATTCTATTCATGGCCAAGTCCCCGCATTCATGGCCAAGGCTCTGTCGCTGTCGCACCATATAACTGTACCTGGCACAACGTCGCCATATAGCCGGTGTCGTATAGCCCGGGCGTTACCCCCGCGTAGATTTCGCGCGAATCGATTGAATCCGGGAATCAAAAGTTGCTTGCGTTGGGGGTGGTTCCGGGGGGTCGCTACCGTCGATAGGGGCGATCATGGAACATCATATATACGTATATGTATAGGCCATAAATGGGGTATGCGCGCATCTATAGGGGCAAGAATGGCTATATATGCGCATATCTATGGCAGCAGCAATGGCCATGTATGCGCATATCTATGGGCCATGTATGCGCATATCTATGGGCCATGTATGCGCATATCTATGGGCCATGAATGCGCATATCTATGGGCCATGTATGCGCATATCTATGGGAGCAGCAATGGCCATGTATGCGCATATCTATGGGCCATGAATGCGCATATCTATGGGAGCAGCAATGGCCATGTATGCGCATATCTATGGGCCATGTATGCGCATATCTATGGGCCATGAATGCGCATATCTATGGGAGCAGCAATGGCCATGTATGCGCATATCTATGGGAGCAGCAATGGCCATGTATGCGCATATCTATGGGCCATGAATGCGCATATCTATGGGAGCAGCAATGGCCATGTATGCGCATATCTATGGGCCATGAATGCGCATATCTATGGGAGCAGCAATGGCCATGTATACGCATATCTATGGCAGCAGCAATGGCCATGTATGCGCATATCTATGGGGCCATGTATACGCGTATATCTATAGCAGTAGTAATGGCTATGTAAACAAATAATCCTGAGCGGCCCTGAGCGGCCTTGAGCGGCCTAAGAATCCTAAATAATCCTAAGCGAGCCTGAGCGAGCCTGAGCCGGCCTGAGCCGGCCTGAGAATTCTTAATTAGCTCTAAGCTATTTTAGCGCTCGCGAGCGGGCCTGAGCGCTCCGAGCAAATTCGAGTCGCTTACACTTTTGTAGATGATTAAAGTCGTAAAAAAGGATAGATAATAAGATACTAGCCCTTAAATTAAATATTTATTAATTATATAATATTTTTAAAGAAGGCGGCGGGCTTCCTATTACGGAGGGGTTATTAATAATAATAATATAAATTTTAATAAGATTCGTATTTAACTTTAGGTCTTTTCTAATATTATTATTAATTCGGATAATATTAACGTCCGAGTCGATTTAAATATTTATGATTTTTAACTCCCGTATTCTCGAATATTAAAATATAATATATAAATATAATTCTTTCTTTATTAAAGGGTTTAAGACTCTTAAGGATTTTAAAGACTCCCTTTATTATAATAAATACCCTCCGTATAAAATAAAATTATAAATAAATTAAGAGATCCGTCCTTCTACGGATTTATTTATTTTCGATTACTTTAATATATATAAAGATAAAGACGCTTTTCTCTTTCCTAAAATAAATATTACCCTTATTATTATTTAGGTAAAGATTATAAATAACTAATTAAAATAATAAATTAAATAAATTAATACGAATATTAAGACTCTAAGATTTAAATACTTTTATATTTATTCTAATAAAATATATTATTATATTATTAATAAGCGATTTATTTATATAAATATAAAGTTATTATATTATAGCCCTAATAAAGTATAAAGCTCGGCGAGGAGAATACGATAATTATTTATAATTTTTATTTATATAAGATATAAATTAAAAAAGTTATATAACGAGGGTACTAACCTTAAATATAACTTCCGTATAAGATATATCTTTATGAACGAGTTTTATAAAATTAAAACTAGGGAGGGTAAGGCCGCCGAATTTATCTAAAAAATTAAATAAAAGATCGAAGAGTAGGTTCTAAAGATATTACCGAAGAGTAATTTTAAGAAATCCGAATTATATTAAAAATATAAATTAATATACTATTAGGGTTTACTTTTTATATAGGGCTTTTTTATAATTTTATAAATTTATACCTTAAAAGAATATAAACTATAATCGGGTTAATTAAATAACTATAATAATATTAAAATCCGTTTATTAAATATATAATACTTTTTAAAATTAAAGATATTAGTTAAAGAATAACGAATTTACTCGTTTATATATACCTAGATAAGGATATAAAAAAGGCGGTTATAAATAAAATAAAAATAAATCTTAATTCTATCGAAATCGAACGAATATCTTTTATTAAGATTTTCGAGGGTATAATCGAGTTTATTAAATTTCCTTATTATTAAATAAAATAAATCCGTTATTTAATTACGGATACTCGATGAAAAGAATATTATTAAAAGTAGTCGCGAATCTATAAAGAAGTATAAAAGAAGTATCGCGAAATTATATTAACTACTAGAGAGGCTAGTAGATTATTATTTATAATAATAATTAATAACTACTTTAATAAAGTTTATAAACTTCGTATAACTAATATTATACTAAACCTTTTAATATATACTCGAATCTACGGTTTAATAATAATAAATAACTAGCTCTCTATAAATTCTCGGTATAATAATAATAAAGATTATATAGTATCCTCTAAGTTAGAGGGAAATATATAAAATAAAATAAATACCTAAAGAATAATATTTATATTTATTATCTCGACGAGTTTACTAGCGCCGAGTTATAAATTATAAAACCGCAGGTATATATAAAGCTATAATCTATAAATAAATACCGGTTTTAATTTACTCGAGATTTTATTTTTAATAATCGATTTATTACCTCGCCGCTATACTAGAGCTTTAGGGGTATAGGTTAATATTTTAATTATATATCCCCTTCGACTTTAATTAAAACTCGTAATAATATTTATATAGGGGTTAGAGAAGTACTACCGCGGCGAGTCTTTATAATATAATTTATCCGTATATTAAATTAAACGGGACGAGGATTATATCTAATTATTTATAGAAGAGAATAAAATCGCTTTCTTTTATTTATTAAACGTATTTTTAAGACTAGGGTAACTTTAACTTATACTTTCTATAATATTAATCTCGATATAAATTAGATATAATCCTTCGATATCTAGTGTAACGGGCGGGTTACGCGCTTATCTTAAAAGAATAAAAAAACGTATAATTACTATTTTATTTTAGACGATAAGAGTTATTTAGACTAGAAATTATAAATTAAACTTATCCTTCCTAAAATTAACACCTTCCTCTAATAAACCTTAAATTATAAACCGAGTAATTTATAATTTATAGGCTTAATATTTATTTCCTTTATAAAACTTATAGCTCCGCCCCTTATATTTAATATAAATATAATATTATAGGCCGATAACGACTATCGATAATTAAATAAGATAATAAATTAAAAGGAGTAATATAAATTAAAGACTTTTATATCGTATTTACTTCTACGTTTATTTAATATATAAAGTACTTTAATATTAATATATAGTAATTACCCTAAGAATATATACTATATATAATATTAGGTTAACGTAAAGGCTAAATTCGGTCTAGATATTAATTTAAATAATATAGTTTCTATAATTTAATACCCGTTACTAATAATTATTTCTAGAATACCTACGTTCTTTTATCGTATATTTAACTATTATATTTAGTAATTATTTATAGTTTACTAGCCGGGTATACTAGATATTAATTCTTTTAGGTATAAATAATATATAATATTATAATTATTAACGACGTAGAGGTCGGTAGAGGAACAAATAATTATATTCTTTATAACTTTATCTTCGCTAGTAAATAACTCTCGGTAGAAAGTATTATAATATAACGAATATAATTTATTTATAGATTTTATAGTATATATAGTATCCGACTCGGATATTATATTAAATAAAAAAATAGTCCGAGTAAAACCCGAAAGGGAAACGTATTATTCGGTTAATATTAAATTATAAATATTTTATTCTCTTTAGCTTCTATCTTATTTATATTATATTATACTTTATTAAAAGTATAGTATATTAAATACTTTATTATCTAAATATAAATCCTTTATAAACGCTTTTATATATATTAGCCTATTTTTCTAATAATATAATTATATCTTAAATTAGAAAGAATAAAAGAGAAATAGTGAGTATAGTCGAAGAAAGGTTTCTTTAGACTATCTACTCTTATATACGTCTAATATTATTATATTCTAGTTTTTAGATTTATTATAACGACTACCCCGATACTACCCTTATTTATTATTATATTTATATTAATAAATTACGAGGATCGGATCTAGCTAGTATTTTATACTATTTATTCTAACCCGGATTCCTCTCCTCTAAATTATTAAAACGCTCCCGGCGCCGTATAAAGTAGTATTTTATTAATTCGTAATATATTCGCTAGTAAAGGTTCTCTTTATATAAATAATCGTAGATAAAATAAGAATTCTAATTATTATCGAATAATATAAAGATATAATTTAATCGCCGGGTTTAATAATATAACTTTATATCTTATTAATATAATTTAAAAACCGGCGGTATAATATATATTATTAATATACTATACCGTATATAAAGGGTCCGTTATTAAATATAATCGTCGATATTCGCTTTAATAAATAATATTTAAAATATAATTTAAATCGATCCCTTTAATAGGCCTAGTATATATTCGTCGAGGTAATAAAAAAAAAGAGGACTTTAATAATTAAAGAGATATAAACGAGGATAATTTAAAGATATTATATTATAGGTAAATTATTTTATAATATAAAAAAAAGGTAGGAGGAGTTAAAAATATAATAATTCGATTTAAATAAAATTTCGAGTCTAATACCGACGAGACCTTAGCCGACTCGGTAAATCTTTATTCGATTCGGTTAAAGATCTTTAAATTAAGTTAATAAAAATAATAAAAATAATATCATAATAATACGCTAAAGAAAAACTACTTTTTTTTAAAATTTTCGCTTTTTTTTTATCCCGGATTCTAAATAATCCCCTTATTAATTTTTATATATTATTATTAAATAATAGCTTTACGCTATAGATTTTTAATAAAATCGATTCGATATAATAAATAAATAACGGGTAAATCTTAATAATAGCGAAAGATTAAAAATCGAAAGTTACTACGAAAGTTACTACGGCGAAGGGGTAAATTATAAAGAAAACGAAAAAATAAAAAGTATATTTAAATATACGATTAAATAAAACGATTATTAATATAATAATATATCAAGTCTCTTTAAGGAGACTATAACGAAGGTATATAAAATAATAATAACGAAGGAGGTAATATAAGAAAATAAAGAAAATATATAAAGAAAAGTAATTATAATTTCGAGGATATTATCGATATATCCGTAGATAACTAAATAATCCTTTCTAAAATAATAATTAATATTAATATTAATAAATATTCGTCTCCCGATAACTTTAGCCCTAAAAAGAACCGCCTATTTATAATTATTACTAAAGTCACGGTATATCTTCTTAATTATACGAAATATATACGGTTAATAACTTTTATATAGGAAACGAAATAAATAGACTTTCGAAATAAAAATTATACTATAATTATAAATTATATTAACTCCCTTTTATAAATAAAAGTTAATATTATATTTAAGAGGAGTAATCTCGGTTATTATTATTAGATATTTACGGCCTTAATAACTAGTCGTAACTTTAAAAGAAAGGCGTAAATCGTCGATCTTTATCGAATATATATCGGGTATATTAATATACGGAGAATAAATTCCGATTATAAAAAGAACCCTTTAAAAGGGCTTCGATATAAAGAGGTATTCTTTAAATTCGGTAAATAATATAATAAAGACGTATTATATTTAAATATAATTAATATACCTAGTAATATAATAACGAAGTAGTTAAATATTATTAGATAAGGGTTACTCTTTCTAAACTAGAAAATAACCGGTATAAATATCCGAATAAAAAGCGGCTACCGAGATTAGGCCTATAACCGAATATAAATAAAAATTAACGAAGGGGCTAAACCTTAAGAAAGGAGATATATTATTAATAAATTTCTTTTAAATAGTTAATCCGATAATAATTAATCTTTATAGATTATATAAGGCGAGTAGTAGTAGTAAAGAAATAACGAACCGCGTCCGTAGTATAGGCGGTAATAATAGGGTAAAATAAAATAAATATTATTATCCTCTCTTAATCGTTATATTTTAAAATCTAAATATATTACGCCTAGATATCCGCCCCCTTTATATCCTATATTTATAATTATATCCGATATTAAATATAGAGATAAGAGTGATAAAAGTATTATATAGGTTTTAATTTCGACCCTTTAGAGTAAAAAACGCCGCCGTTATAAAATAAAATACGAAAGCTTTAAGATTTACTAGTATATTATAAATATTATTACGCCTATATTTCTTTTAAAGATTATAAATAGTAATAATATTAATAATTTAATACCGTAATTAAAATACTATTATATAGGAGTAAATAACTTTATAACTAGAATATAGAAGGAATAAAAAGCTTTATTTTAATATATATAAAAACAGTAGGTTCTAGGCCGGTTATATAACTCGGGCGATATCTCTACTCTTAAAAAAATACGGAAAATTATAATCTCTACTTTTATATACTACCTATTATATATTAAATAATAACTAATAATAATATAGCTCCTAGATAGTTGAACCGACTTTAGAAATCAAATAATAAAGAAGATACGAAGTTAGGTTTAGATAATAATAGAATACCTAGGTTTAATAATAAAATAAATTAAGAATAATACCTCGGATTATATATTCGACCTACGGTTTACTTTTCCGGATTTATAAAATAATATAAATACTATTACCTCTTATATCCGAATAAAAGTTTATTATTTATAGGTCTAGTGTAAAAGTCGCTTCCTAATATCGTTTATCGTAGTAACGATATATCGTATATTCTTTTATAATAAAGTAAGCGGTATTAAACTCGGGCGGTATTACGAAAATATATAAAACCTATTACCTACTAGTATAATTATTCTTATAATAACGGCGCTTTATTATAAGTTTAAAGAATACGAAATAAAATATTATATTATTAAAAAATAGGACGGTAATAAAGTTAAAGGTAAGATAACCTCCTAAAATATAAATATTAATATTTATACTAATAGATCTTCGAGTTATATTCGAATAAATTACGAGAGCGTAGTATAAATAAAAAGAAATAAAGGTACGCGTCGTTACGAAGATATTATATAATCGTATAATAAATATTTATAATAAAAATATATATAGTAAAAATTATCGATAGCCGGTAATTAATTTATTTAAAGAATCCTTAAAGGACTTAAAAAATAAACTAGACTTCGTAAAAATAATTATAAGAATATAAATAAAAAATATTATTAACTCGCTACTCGACGATAATACTATTAACTCGCTATACGACGGGGATACTACTAATTTAATTAATAAGAATAATAGTATAACTTAAGAATAAAGATAAATAACGGGCGATATAGCTTCGGTATATATAAAGAAGATAATTTATAAATATTACCGGCTAATTTTAAATATATAGGCCGAAGATATACCTAGTAGCCCGGTCGTTAAGGAATACTAATTGGGGGAAGAGGAAGAGAATATATTTAATACGAAAATTACTAATATTAATAATAATAAAGACGATTTCGAGATTAAAGTATAATAATTATAAAGTCTTTATACCCTCCTAGGTTAGATCTACTTTATCGCGGGGTTATAAAATAAAGAATAATTATAGGATAAAAATAATTAAATTATAAATAATAAAGTAAAGTATAAGAAAATGAAATAAAGGTAGTTAAAAGACGAGTAAATAATATATTTATTCGTTAATACTATATATAGGGAGGATCCTAGGTAACGACTAAATAATTAATATAGATAATAATAAATAGATCTATATCTACTATATAATAGTATTTAAAGAAGAGATCTAAGCTACTTATTTATATAAGCGCGAGTATATATATTTACTAGGAATCCGCCGGGTTATAAGAATTCTCTTATACTCTAAAATTATCCGACTCGGACGATACTACGTATATAGGTAAATTATTAAAGTCGTCCGAATTAAATAAATTTAGGGTTAGGAAAGGCCTAAAGGAGTTATAAAATCTAAATAATATTAAATACTCGTAGAGTATTTAAGGACGTAACGATTAATAATTTAAATAATTAATAAAGTTTATAAAGGATAATAAACCTATATTACGAAAGTTATTAATATATATATATAATAAACTGGAGTTATTAAACTTATTAATAATAAATACTATTTATTAATAGGACCCTACCCGGACCCCTAACTTACTAATCCTACTAAACCTCGGGTCGGTATTTAATATAAAGTTTCAATATAAACCCGTAAACGGCTTTCTAATAGGGTTAATAGCGCTTAGAGTATATTAATATTTACTTTTAAGATTTGCCGATAAATATTACCCCCGCGAGGATTTCGTTTAAATTAATTAAACTCGAGTATTAAAATTTATTAATATTAAAAATAATTCTAAAAGATCGTTATTATTAATAAATAAAATTTATTAATATTTTAAATAGTAAATTATATAATCTAACTCTTAAAATAATTTTTAATATATTAATTTAATTTTAACCTTAAATATATATCGAGCGCCTTTATTAGAGTATAATAATATATATATTATTATATCGTCTTTTTATATAACCTTGATTCTAATTATCTTTATAATATATACCGATATTATATATACCGGTCTCGAATATACGGGGGTTTTAGTAATTATATATTAATTTATATTAATAAATTTTAAAAGTAAATATTAATAAATTTTAAATATTATTAATTTTATTAAAAAATCGTTTACGAATTTATATTAAAACTTTATATTAAATACCGACTCGAGGTTTAGTAAAATTAATAAATCGAGGTTTTAAATAATAAATTAAAACTCCGAGTAAATTACTTTTAATAAATAATATTAATTATTGATAAATTTAATAAGTTTAATAATTTAATTAAATTATTAGTAATTTAAATACTGGATAAATAGTTTTATTATATATCTTATAATATAATTTATAATATACGTAATAATATATATTATAATATAAATTATAATATAAGTCATAATATACTCTATAATATATATAATAACGTACGTAATTTATATATATTATTAAATAATATACGAATAATATATATAAAGATATTTAAATAATATATAATATATACCCCTCGTAGTAGTTTTTAAAATATTAAATAAAAGTCTTTTATAATATATTTAATATTAATAAATCTTAAAAACTCTTATTAAAACCCTAGTTACCGACCGCGCGGATAGGGCTAGTAGCGTCCTACTAGTAACTTCTACTAAGAAAAATTATTAATAAAATATTACTAGTAACCCTAATTTACGGATAAAGTTATTAATATCTTATTAATAAATTTAGTAAATTAAAGGTCCGGGTAAATAACTTTTAATAAATTTAATAGATCGGGGGTCTAGGTAGTATCCTATTAATAACTCTAAATTAATTTTAATAGAATTAATAATTTTAATAATTTATATATATTATTAATATATTAATAATAACTAGTTTTATTATAAAGTTAAAATAAATAAAGTTCTATAATCGTCGTTATTAATAGTAGCGATCTTTAGCGACGATTATTAACGCCAGCGACCTACCGGGCCTAGAATAATAAATTTTAATAAAAATTCTTATAGGGGCGTCACCCGGGTATATTTAAAAATTATATATATATAAATACTATATTATTTCGTATACTATAGTATATACCTTAGTATATACTATAATTACGTATATTATAGAGGGCTTTCGTCTAATATTTTAGGGGCTACTACGGGGGGTATATATTATATACTATTTAAAATACCTTCATATATACTATTCGTATATTATTCGTATATTATTTAATAGTATACGCAAGCTGCGTATATTATTACGTATATTATAGGGTATATTATAGCCTATACTATAGCCTATACTATAGCGTATATTAATACGTATATAAATACGTATACTATAAGGTATATAATAGGCCTATTCGTTTAATATTTATATTATTTATTATTTATCGAGTTACTAAACCTATTAATAGTAAATATTATTTATTAATAGAACTTTACCCGGACCCCTAAATTTTTAATCCTACTAAACCTCGGGTCGGTATTTATAATATAAATTTATAGACGACTTTCTAATAAAGTTAATAGTATTTAAAGTATATTAATATTTACTTTTAAAATTTACCGATAAATTATAAAATATATTAAGGTATACGCTAAAGTAAATACTATAATATACGATATAATATAGTATTTATATATATATTCTCTTTATTTATACCCGGGTAACGCCCCCGTAAAAACTTTGATTAAAATTTATTATTTAGGGCCTAGTAAATCGCTAGTATTAATAATCGTCGCTAAGAGTTACTATCGTTAATAATAATAATTATAAAGTTTTATTTATTTTAACTTTATAATAAAACTGAATTACTATTAATATATTAATTTTATTTAAATTAACTCGGAGTTATTAAACGTATTAATAAAATAATATCTAGACTTTTAATTTATTAAATTTATTAATAAGATACTAGTAATTTTATCTATAAATTAGAATTATTAATAATATCTCATTAATAATATCTTATTAATAATATCTTATTAATAATTAAAGTTAAAAAATCTATTAATAAAATACTACTAGTTTTATTCGTAAATTAGAGTTACTAGTAGGGTCCTATCAATAATTATTACTAAAAAAAGTTATTAATAAAACGTTGTTAGTCTTATCCGCGCGGGCGGTAACTCGGTTTTTAATAAGAGTTTTTGAGATTTACCGATATAATATACTCTAGGTTTTAAATTTTTAAAGATTAATTTTTTAATTAAATTTACCTATTTATTTAAACCCCGTAATTATTTTATAGTTTTTATATTATTTAAATTCGCTAGTTAAGCGCTAGTAAATAAAGTTATTTTATAATTCTAATCTCTTTATTTTTTAAAAGAAAAGATTTATTATTATTATAATATCGGATTTATTTCTACACCGAGCGGAGGGGGATATTAAAAGTAATTCCGAGAAATAATAAAATATTAATAACCTCTTTTAAGGATTTATTTAAAAGAAAATAATTCCTTTAAAATAATATTAGAAAATTATTAATAAAGAAAATTATCGCTTTAAATAAAAACGCGAATTAATTATATTAAAAATTCGAAATAATAAATCTCGTAATTTAAACTCGCTAGCGACCGCCGTTAAAATAATATTTAATTATATTATTATTTTATCTATTTTAAATATATTTATTAAAATGAAAATACTTCGCTTAAAAGAATATATCTTTATAAAGATATTAGTAAAGGAAAGTATTTATATTAATTTTATAAAATTAATATTTAATTCTTAATAAACTCTAAATACTTTATTATTAATTAAATTAAAATTATTTTTTATATATAATTACTAAAAAGCGACCCTAATATATAATAATATAAATTATATAATATTAATAATTTAGGGTATATTATTTTTAAATTCTTTAAATAATATTTATTTAATTTAATAACGAATTTAATTAACCGCCGGCTCCTCGTTTATAAAAAGTAGAAAGAGATAAAATAACGGGTTAATTAAAAGATATCCGTATTTAAAAATTTATCTAAAGAAGTTAAATATTTATCTACTCTTTTTTAAAAAAGAGTATAAAACTAATTTCTTTTTAATTAAATTAAAATTAAAATTAAAAAATAAGATTCTAATTATTAATAATATATTTAAATAAAGAGAAAAAATTCTTATTTTAATTATTATATTAAAAAAGATTCTAGAATATCTATATTTAAATAGTAATTCTAATTCGAATTCTTATTTAAAAAATATTATAAAGTCGAATAAAGAAAAGTTTTTAAAAAACCGAATTATAAAGTTAAAAAAAACTTTAAAAAATAATATTAAATAACGCGTATTTTAGATAAAAGTAAAAAGTCTAAAAGAAAAGTCTTTAATATTAAGAATATTATTTATTTCGATTATAGGAAGAAGGGTTATTATAAATTTAATTATCTAGATTTTAGTAACCTAGCGATTTATATTATTATAATATTATTAAAAAAAAGATTAGGTCCCGTTATCGCTTTAGAAATAAAATAAGAAAAGAATTAATAAAAATAACTCCTTTTATTCTTATAAAGAGCTAGATTAATCTTCGGGGCGATTAAAGATAAATTATTATTTTATTTAATACTAGTATAAAGATTAATTTAATCTTATAAAGATTCGTAGTCTAATAGGATTTAAAATTTATTAAAGTCGTTTTACTACTAGCGAAGACATTAAATAAAAGAAATATTTATTACTATAGTATTTATTAACTAGATTATTAATTAATTAATAATTAGGGTTAAAAGCGGGAGTATAATACTCTCTTCTATACTATAGACTAAAAAGGCCCTAATATTATTTTAAATATATTTATATTATATTAATTATATATATTATTTAATTCTAAGGCGAAATAATAACGGTTTAAAATTAACTCTATTAAATTATAAATAACCGAATTAATCGAGTTTATTTAATATCTTAAATAGGAGTTAAATATATTCGTAATTATATTATTAAATTAAAAATTAATAAAGAGGCGCTTTATAAATCTTTTTATAATTTTTCTTAAACGAAGTTATCGGATTTACGGCGTTATTTAGAGGATATATTTTAAAAGAGTTAAATTCGTTATTTAATTTCTTTAACTAGAGTACCTCTACTTTTTATATCTAAAAAAAACGATAAACTATATCTTTATATAAATTATTAAGGTTTAAATATAATAATTATAAAAAATCGATATTTATTATCTTTAATTATCGAGATATTAGATTATTTATACGGGGTTAAGGTATTTATAAAATTAAAATTCAAAAATACTTATTATAAAATCCGGATTAAAGAGGGCGTTAAATAGAAGACTATATTCTATAATTATTATAATTATTTTAAATATTTAATAATATCTTTTAGGTTTATTAATATACCCGCGATAATTTAAATATATATTAATAGAGCCCTAGCTAGTTTAGTAGATATAATATATATAATATATTTAAATAATATTTTAATTTATAATATTAATCCGGTTAAGTATTAACGATTCGTTAAATAATTATATTAATTCTAGTTATATATTTACTTAAAGAAATATCGGTTTATTATCGAAATTATTAAATTCCTAAACTTTGTTATATCTATTTAAGGGGTAATTATAAATTTAAAATATATAAAAATTATAAAGAAATAACCCTAACTTAAAAGTTATTAAAATATATAAATCTTTTTAGATTTTATAAATTTTTATCGGCGGTTTATTTTGAATTATTTTATTATTACCGCGCTATTTACTACTTTATTTAAAAGGAGTAAAGATAATAAAAAAATCGAGTCCGATTAAATAAATAAATAATATTATATAAATATTTTAATATCTTCGCGAAATATTCGTAAACGCGTTATTTCTATATTATTATAATATAAATAAATAATTACGAATAAAAATAGATACTTTGAATTTTAATTTTAAATCTATATTATTATAATAAAACGAGGAGGGTTATTAATAATTTATAATATTTTAGTCGAGGAAATTAAATCAAAATAAAATAAAATTATAAAATTAAGAATTAAGAATTATTTATTATTATAGTAATAATAAAATATTATTATTATTATTTAAAGAATAACCCGTATTATATTAAAATCTAAACGGATTATAATAATTTTAAGAATTTTATAAAATAAAAAGAGTTAAATTCTAGGTAAATTTAATAAATATTAAAATTAATTATTTATAACTTTAAAAAAATTTATCGGGTAGGAAAATTTAATTTTATTAATATATTATTATAATATTTTAATTATAAGGAACGTTTATTTTTAAATATTAAATTATTATTAATATTTCAAAATAAATTTATATCTTAAACTAGTAATAAATAATCGTAAAAAAGTAAAAAAATTATAAATTATAAAGTTTATTTTTTAAATCGTAGATATTAAAATTATAATTGTAAAGAAGGAAGTTATAATAATATTAAAAATTATATATAATAATTTAAGAAAGTTAATAAAGACGCTAATTCGAAAGTTATAAATTTATAATAATTAAATAAACTCTTTCCGGGTTAATAAAAATATACTATTAATCTATTATTATATTTATAATAAAATATAGATTATAGACTCTAAAGAGTTATTAAAATATAATAATTATTTTTATATATCTAGGGATATAGCCTTAAAGAAAGAGTTTATTAAAAGATATTATAATAACCCTCTAATAGGTTATTTTAGTACTATAAAAATATATAAATTTTTTACTCGTAAATATTATTAAGACAAGAGTCTTAAATAAATTATAAATTATATTAAAATATACGATATTTATTAATAAATTAAAGCTCTACGATATTACTTTTATAATATATTAAATTTATTTCCCGTTACTTCGAAACTCTAGAAAGAAAGTTTTATAAATTTTATTATTAATTTATTATTAAATAAGTCTAAAGGCGTTATTTATAATATTATATTAATTATAATAAATCGATTTACGAAAATAATTAAGTATATACTTTATATTATTAGAAATAATATTATTAAACTAGCGGAAGTATTTTATATTAAAATTATCTACCGTTATAATATATTTAATAATATTATTAGCGATAAGGGTTTAATCTTTACTAGTATTTTTTATTAAAATATAAGTATATAGGAATATTTAGTAACTATTTAATCAATAAATACTTAATAATATTTAATATTAAGGTCTTATATATATATTCGCTCTTATTCTCTATAGATAATTAATTAAGAAGTATTTCTACTTATTTTATATTTAATAAATTATAAGCCCGGACTCTATATATATATTCGTTATATATTTACTATATTATTATAGTATTAATAGTAGTAATACGACGTTATTTATATTATCGTAACTATATTTAGGACGTACTAGATTACGATTATAAGAATTTTTTTAATAAGGGCCTAGGTATTTAAAATATAATTCCGTTAATTCTACCTCTATTAAAGAATAATTTAATAGACTATATATACAATTACTAGAAAGTAACTAATCATATTATATAATATACGCTAGAGAGTAGCTAAATCGTTTATAAAGAGTTTATATACTACTAGAAAATAATTTAATTATTAATAGTTTTATTATAACTAGAAAGTAACTTATTATTAGAAAATAATTAATCGCTAAAAACGGTTAACGCTAGCGTACTCCTTATATACGTAAATAAAACCCTAAGAGGGTAGTTATATATAATAACTCTTTACTATTATTAAACTCGAGTAACTCTTTTATATAACTTATTATTTTTATTAACGATATATTAATAACTTTAAATTTATAAGGTTTTTCCAAGGCCTAGAATCGTTATAATTAATTAACGTTATAGTTTCTTTACCGCTCTACTCGGTCGTAAGAAAGAAATAGATTAGGAACTCTAGAATCGAGGAAATAATTAAATATAAATAATAATTATAACTCGAAATTATAGTAATAGTTCTTATTATTAAAATAATTATTAAAGTTACTCGCTCTTATACCCTCTGTTTATAGATTTATAGTTAAATAAACCTTAATTATATAACTCTCTAATATTTAAACTTCGTCGTTTAAAATAATTATAATAGTAATAATTATTAAAGTAGAAATAATAAATATCTAGGCCTAAATTACTTCTTTTTATAAATAAATATTAACGTACTCTTTAGAGACTCTTAACCCGTATATTCTAACGAATTTAACGTACGATTAAGAAGATTTATATTAAGGTATATAACGATAAAAGGTACGACGATAAAGTATATAAATATCATTATTAATTTAATTCGCTAGCTACCTTTAGTTACTTTATAGATAAATTAGCGCTAAAAATATCTAATAATACCGAATTATTTAGTTTTATTCCTCGGATATTATTACTTATATTATATTATAGTACTTAAAAATTATTTAAATATTCGATAAAATCGAAAAACTCGGCTTTATAAAAGGCTTCGTCCGCTAGAAATAAAAGATACGTAATAATTTCAATATTATAAATTTATAGGAATACTTTAAGGATTCTTTTATTAAGGCTTTAGAACTAGATATAAGTAAATTTAATTATATAATCGAAACTACGTACTAATAATTCAATAATAATTTAATAATTTATAATATTCTTCGTTATACCCTTAGTCCGGTAATATACGTAAAAATTAAAACTAAAAAGATAACTCTTTAAGCCTAAATAATAATTATAAATAAATTTAAACCCTATAACTCTAGTTACCTATATATTACTTTAAATAGACTCGATTAATTTATTACTTTTTAATATGACAACCCTAGCGATTACGCTAATAAATTTTAAATTATTTATAATAAACTATAAGTTTAATTACTTTAAACTTAATAATAATTTTAAAATTTAATAATTTTAACGTAATCTCCGCCTTAAATATTAACGATACTACGAATCCTTCGTCGAATATTATAATTTATTTAATACCGATAATATAATTAAAATATCTTTTAATATAGTAATCTCTCGCTTTTATAATACTTTATATCTTTAGGGTAATAACATTAATACTAGATAACTCGCTCTTATTATTTATAATACTTAATAACGAGTTTAAGGACTTAACTAGAAAAGAATTATTCGATTTTATTTATATTATACCGATTTCGTAAAATATATTAAATACTATATTATTTATAATAAATTATAATATAATAATCTCGGCTATAATATTTAGCGTAACTATAACCGCCGCGGTCGAGGTAATCGCGGCGGTAAAGATAATAAAAGTAATAATAATACTATTAAAGATAATAATAATAATAAAAATAAAGATAAATCGCCCTATAAACGAGTTAAAACCGATATCGAAGGAAATATAAAATCTTATTACGTTTTAGCCGGTATTACCTTTAAAAAATTTAAACTCCAAATATTCGATATTAATTATATTATTTATATTACTTATAATCTCTTTATATTTATAGAATATATTAAATTTAAAAGCGCCGACGTTATTAACGGCTTTAAAGGTAGATAAAAATTATATAATAATAGAATTATTAAATTACTATATTTAGGCGATAACGGTATTTAATATTTATAAATTAATAATATTATATACGTTCTTAATAGTAGTTTTAATTTTATTTTATATATTAAACTCTAATGAGTTAGTTATATACTAGGTTTTATTTTAGAGGGGATTTTATATTAAAATATAAAATAAATAATACTTATATTATTACTATATAAAAATATTAAAGTAATTAACTATAAAGATTATTAAAGCTATACTAATACCGCGCTATATACGCGATTAATAAAATTAATTAGCTTTTATTTCGATACTTTTATTTAATCGTAGTATCGATTTAATATAGTAATATTAAAAAGTAAAATAAGTTATTTATTATACTTTATAACGTATTAAAATTAAATACCGGGTCGTAGGAGTAAATTAAATACTAAGTCGTAAGAATAAATTAAATCTAAATATAATAATATAGAATCCTCTTTTTATTTAAATACCGCGTAATTAAAGTAAAATAAATAAATTTATTATTACTTAATAAAAATTCCGTCTTTTAATAAAAAGTAATTTTTTAAAAACTTTATTTAATATTTAATAAATATATATTAAAAATCTATAGAAATATAAATATAGAATATATAGAGGCGAATAAAATATTACGAGATAATTATATAAAGTATTATAAAGATTACCCTAATAAAGAAAAGATATAAACGATATTATAAATTCGCTTAAAGAGTATATTTAATACTATAAGTATTTTAGTATAAAAGTTATTAATATATAATATATTAGAAACCGCGTAACCGTTAATTATTAAAACTTTAAAAGGGGAGGTCTAGGATAAAGATTATAATATCGAATTATTAAATTATTAAATATACGTACTAATTAAAGTCTCTAGGGATATCGATGTTATTAAATTATATATTTTTAATATAATAGTATCTAGTAGTTTAGGCGTATTTAATAAACTTATATTATATAAATATAAAATTATAATATATCGGTAAATCTTAAAAGTAAATATTAGTATACTTTAAGCGTTATTAGCCCTATTAGAAAGCCGTTTATAGGTTTATACTGAAACTCTATATTAAATACCGACCCGAGGTTCAGTAGGATCAGTAAGTCAGGGGTCCAGGCAGGGTCCTATTAGTAAATAATACTTGCTGTCAGTAGGTTCAGCAGGTTCAGCAACTCGATAAATCGTCAGTAACTCAAATATCAGACGAATAGGCCCATTACATGCCCTATAGCATGCGCATTTGCATGCGCCATAGTATGGGCCATAGTATACCCCATGGCATGCGCAATGGCGTGCGCAGCTTGCGCATACCATTGAATGGCATGCGAATGGCATGCGCAAAGGTATCCCGAATAGCATGCGATATACGCCCCCCGCAGCAGCCCCTAAAACATCAGACGAAAGCCCCCCATGGCATACGCAATCATGGTATACGCCAAGGCATACGTAAGGCATGCGCCAAGGCATACGCCATGGCATACGATATATTATGGTATTTATATACGTATACTCCCCGGATATACCTAGGTGACGCCCCTATAAGAACTTTTATTAAAATTTATTATTCCGGGCCCGGTAGGTCGTTAGCGTTAATAATTATTACTAAAGATCGCTACCGTTAATAATATTAATTATAGAACTTTATTTATTTTAACTTTATTATAGAGCTAAACTACTATTATTATATTAATAATATATATAAATTATTAAAGTTATTAATCCGGCTAAAATTAACCTAGAGTTATTAAATTTATTAAAAGTAATTTATTTAAACCCTTAATTTATTAAATCTATTAATAGGATATTAATAATTTTATCCGTAAATTAGGGCTACTAGTAACGTCTTATTAATAATTTTTATTTAGAAAAATTACTAATAAGATACTACTAGCCCTATCCGCGCGGGCGGTAATTTAGATTTTAGTAGGAGTTTTTAAGATTTATTAATATACCGTAATTTACTAAAGTTTTAAAATATATTTATATTATTATTAAGTTATAATACCTAGGGTATTTTTAGTAATATGAAAGTAAATATAAAACCTTAATAAGAGAATAATCTTTATATTTAGATAATAGAATTAATCTCTAAAGAGTTAGAGTAAAAACTCCGAGTCTTTTATTTCTAAAAGAAACTCCGGAGTACTAGAAACTATAATATAATACTATAATATAAATAACGTAACTACGCCGTATATTTCTTTCCTAGAATTTATATATTATATTTAATAACTACTATAAAGTTGGTTTTAATATAATATAATAATTACCTCTCTTTCTAGAGGTTTCGCCCTCGAAATTAATAAATATTAATTTAATACTTTAATATTTTTAACGAAAGAGTATAATATAAGAGAGTCCAAATTAAATAAAGTATATATATAATACTTATATCTCTTATCTAATTCTATTAATCTCTTATTTTTATAGTAGTAATATATTAATAAAAAACCTTTAAACCTAATAGGAAAAAGGGAGCGAAATAAATTATATTTTAAAATTAATAATAAATCGTATACGCCTCGTGTACTAGTATAGTTATATTATTATAGATTATACTAGGTATTCGATAAAAACCTTAAAACCTAAAGAGAAAAGTAAAGAAAAGAATATTATAATTATTATCGAAAATTATAAACCTTTACTATTAGTAGGGCTTTAATAATATTAATAATAAAATAAATTATTCTACCTTATTATTTAGGAAGAACTCTAGTTATAAAAGTAAATATATATAAATAATAATTTTAGCGTAGGTATAAAGCCTTCGCCGATTTTCTAACTTTTCTTTTTTTATAATATCCTATTATCTTCTATATATATAAACTCCTATATATTATTATCGATAATTATATTATATTTAGACTTTTATTAATTTATAATAATCTCGGTCGTATCTTTAATCTCTTTTTTCGAGGTTATAAATATTATATATATATTCTATAAATAAGACTAGAGTTAATATATTATAATTTAAATTAATCTTTTTTTTTCTTCTTTTAAATTCTTTCTTTAATTTTATAATTCTCAAAATAAATAAATAATTTATTCTATCTTTAAATAAAGTACTTATTTATATTTCGAAAAAATTAATATTATCGTAATATTTATTTTATTTTTAAATTATTAATTCTAAATTTTATTTTATTAAAGATATATATATAACTAAATTACTTTAATATTTAATATATTAATTTAATCTCTACGGTATACGATATTAATAATAGTATTTAAATATTTAATACATCCTCGACTCTCGCTCTTTATAAAATAACTACCCGCTTTACTTTTATTATTATACTATACTAAGACTAGCTTTATAGTAACTACTAAATATAATATATAAATCCTATATAGAGAGTATACGGCGTGGTTACGCTATTTATATTATAGTATTATATTATAGTTTCCCGTACTCCGGAGCCCTTTTTAGAAATAAGAGGCTCGGAGCCCTCGCTCTAACTCTTTAAAAATTAATCCTATTATTTAAATATAAAGATCATTTTCCTATTAAGACTTTATACTTATTTTTATATTATTATAAATACTTTAAGTATTATAATTTAATAGTTTTAATCTCTTTTAATCTTTTTAAATAATAATTTATTAAAAGTATAAAAAACCTTTCTAAAAATAATTATCCCGAAGGCGAGATATACGGGATTAATACTTTAAATAAAAATATAAAAGATTTATTAAAGAATATTAATCTTATAATAGATTAACGACTTATATAATTAAAATAAAAATAAAAAGCGCTCGAGAAAAAGGCCTCTATTATTATAATTTAAAAGAATTTTAAAAACTTATAATATATTATCATAAAGGAAGGAGATAAGGAAATTAAAAATAATCTTTAAAAATTAAATATAAAAGACGAAAACGGCCCGACGGTAGATCGTAATTAAATCGGCCTTAATATAAATTAAGGTAATTTATAATTATCGAAATTATAAAATTTTTATATAAAGAATCCGTAAAATTATCGAGAATAAATTTATAATATAAAGATTATATTCCGTTTAATACCCGTAAACTTTCGAATAAATAAATAGAAGATTTTATATATAATACCCTATTTAAAAGGGTAAATTAAGAAGTTATAAAATAAATATAAAGAACTTTATCTAGTAGATATATTAATATAAAAATTCTTTACGGATTATTTATTTAATATAATCGAGGACCCTTTAAACCGAGTTATAAATACGAATTTTAAATATTAATATACTCGTTAAAGAAATAATTAATTAATATAAAATTTCGATATTTATTTTAATACCTTAAAAACCGAATTATCTTTTTATAATAAAGAATAATAAATAGTTTATTTAATAACTTATTTAAAATTTTAAATTTTAAAAGAAATTAATTAAGCCTAAAGTATTCCTATTAAATAAACCGAATTTATATTATTTACGATATATTACGAACGTAATCTTAATCGAGACTTTAAGATTTGGTATAATAATTAAAATAATTAATTAAGACCTCGGAAAAGGTATAAAAAGAGGTTAAAGAGTAGAGATAATAAAAATAAATCTAATATAAAAAGATAAGATTCTAATAATAATAGTTATAAAAATATAAATAAAATATATATAACTCGCGCGAGCGATAAGAATCTTAAGGATATTAAATATTTTAATTATTATAAATTCGGCTACTACTTTAATAAATATTTAAAGAAGAAAATAAAGATTATTAATTATATCGGCGATTATACTACCGAGTTAAAAAATAATAAATCTTTAAGGAAATCTTTATCCTAAAAGAATAAAAAGAAATAAAAACCCGACCGAATATAAATATTAATAACGAAGTTATTACGAACCTAATTAACCTCGATATAAAAATTATTTATATTAAAATAAATAAAGATCTAGGAGTAGAGATAAATATTATTAATAAAATATTTATATAATAATATAATTTAAAGCGTCTCGAGAGCGAGTTATTACCGACTTTTAAATAAATAAACGGGTAATCTATTTATTATTATAATATTTATAATATTATCTACTAGTTAATTAATTAATAGGGATAAATCAAAGAGTATAATAATACCTTTTATTTTATTAATAAAAAAACTCGCCTATTATTATAAATATACCGGTTATAAAAAAGAAAAAGATTTAAACCGATTATAATATATATATTTAACGATTCGGTATCGCGCTAAATATGTATATATTAAAATTATTTAAAAATTTTATAAAATTATTAAAGACGTAGTTAATTATATATATATTAATTTATATTAAGGCTAGTTCCTTTAATCAAAATCTTATTAATAAAAACGAGGTTAAGAAAAGTAATACTATCGTTAATATAATATTTTCTAATAATTTCGTTATTATACCGCCTACGCTTCCTAACGAATTTATAGATTTTAGCGATATCGTTTTAAATAATATCGGTAAATTTTAAAAATAAATATTAATATACTCTAAATATTATTAACTTTATTAGAAAGTTATTTATAAATTTATATTAAAACTTTATATTAAATACCGACCCGAGCTTTAATAAAATTAGTAAATTAGGGGTCCAGGTAGGGTCCTATTAATAAATAGTATTTACTATTAATAGGTTTAGTAACTCGATAAATAATTAATAATTAAAATATTAGACGAATAGGCCTATTATATACTCTATAGTATACGTATTTATATACGTATTAGTATATACTATAGTATAGGTTATAATATAGGCCATAGTATCCCCTATAGTATATATAATAGTATACGCAGTTTACGTATACTATTAAATAGTATACGAATAGTATACGAATAGTATACGTAAAGATATTTTAAATAATATATAATATATACCCCCCGTAATAGTCTTTAAAACATTAGACGAAAGCTCTCTATAATATACGTAATTATAATATATACTAAGGTATATACTATAGTATACGAAATAATATAGTATTTATATATATATACTTCTCGGATATACCTAGGTAACGCCCCCGTAAAATTTTTTATTAAAATTTATTATTCTAGGCCCGGTAGGTCGCTAGCGTTAATAGTTATTACTAAGGGTCGCTACCGTTAATAACGACGATTATAGAACTTTATTTATTTTAGCTCTATAATAGGGCTAGCTACTATTAATATATTAACAATATATATAAATTACTAAAATTATTAATTTTATTAAAATTAACCCGGAGTTATTAATAGGATATTATCTAAACCCCCGATTTATTAAATTTATTAAAAGTTACCTACCCGGACCCCTAATTTATTAAATCTATTAATAGAATACTAGTAGTCTTATCCGTAAATTAGGGCTATTAATAACGTCTTATTGATAACTTTTTTTAATAAAAATTACTAGTAGGATACTACTAGCCCTATCCGCGCGGTCGGTAACTAGGGTTTTAATAGGAGTTTTTAAAATTTACCGATAAAAGAAATAAATCGATTATTATTATATAAAAATAACGATTATATAATTAATATAAAGGGTAACCCGTTATACGGGCCTATTTATAATCTGTCGAATTTAGAATTAATAGAGTTAAGGAGATATCTAAATAACGTTTTAATAAAGAGTTAAATTAAATATTTTATAAACCCCGTTAAAACTCCTATCCTTTTTATTCTAAAGAAAGATAATAGACTATAACTATATATCGACTACCGAGGTTTTAATAAAATTATTATTAAAAATCGTTACCCGTTACTCTTAATTAATAAGACGCTAGACCGTTTAAATAATATTATATAATTTATAAAACTTAATTTAAAAGATATTTATTATCGAATAAAAATTAAGGAAGGCGATAAATAGAAGATAATATTTCGTATATAATATAATCTTTTCGAATATATAGTAATATTATTTAATTTAACGAATATACTTATTATTTTTTAAGTTTATATTAATAAATCGTTAATAAGTTTAATAAATATATTTTATATTATTTATTTAGATAATATCCTAATTTATTTAAATTTTAAAAAGGAGTATATTAACTATATACGATAAATACTCGAATACCTACGAAAATATTCTTTATTCGTGAGTTTTAAGAAATATAAGTTCTTTACTCGGTTAATTAAATTTCTGGAGTTTATTATAAATACCGAAGGTATATTAATAAATAAATATAGAATTAATATAATTTAGTCCTAACTAAAACTAAAGTCCTTTTATAATATATAAGTATTTTTAGACTTTATTAATTTTTATCCTCGATTTATTTATTATTATTTATAGATAATAGGCCTATTAACGGGTCTATTAAAAAATAATAAAAATAATAAAAAATTTAGTCTATTTAAATAACCTAAAAAGGTAGAGTAAATATTTTATTTACTTCGCGATTTATTCTTATATATACCTATTTTAATATATTTTAATCTAGAATTAAAAATTCGGATTAAAATAGATACTTCTAATTTTATTATAACTACGATTTTAACGTAGTTATAATATAATAATAAATAATATCCCGTCGCTTTCTAGTCCCGTAAAATATAAAGTTTAGAAATTCGATATAAGATTTATAATAAAGAGCTCCTCGTAATCGTTATAATATTTAAATAATAATAATACTACCTCGAGAGTAGTTTATATAAAATAGAAATCTTAACCGATTATAATAACTCAAGAGGTTTTATAAATATTAAATAATTAAATAATTATTAGGCGCGTTAAATAATAAGATTTTCATTTTTTAATTTCTTAATTTTATATTATTTTAGGAAAAGTAACTTAATTAATAACCCCTCGCGTTATTTTAATTATAAAGATTAAAATAACTTTTTGAATAATATATTATTTATATTATAATAAAAGTTATTAAATTTAAAAAGTATTAATTAAGGTCTTATTTTCGTTATAATTTAAAATATATTCGTAGATATAGAAGATCTAGATATAAATAATATTTCGCCGGCGTTAAATAATATATCCGTAGACATTACGTAAAACCTAATATATATAAGACTTATATTACTAGGGTCTTTAAGATTTATTATAAAAAAGATATATTTTTCGATAGTATATTTATTTAGGCCTAAGGAGTTAATATTTAAATAAGAAATTTTAAAGAGTTTAGGCGAGATACTTATTTAAATCGATTATAATATAATAAAGAAACTACTTAACTTTATTATTAGAATTATAGACTATAGACTATTTATTTTATATATTATTACTAAATTAATAGTATTTTACGAAACGGTTTATAATACTAAAAGTTTATTAATAATTAAAATAATTCGCGCTTTATAAAAGGATAATTCCTTCTCGTAAATAAAAATCGCCGAAATTATATAAGCGGATTATTAGTATTCCGCTAGAATATAGACTTTAAATTCTATATTAATTTTTAGATATAATAATAAAATCTATATATTTAAAGAAGAATTAGTCCGCGAAGAGTTATTAAAACGATATTATAATAATATATTAACGGGGTATTTTAGTATTAAAAAGATAATAAAGTTATTTATTAGAAAATATTTCTAGAGTACTCTTAAGGCCGACGTATAAAAATATATTAATATATACGATATATACTAGCGGGTTAAAATATATTAATATTATTTTTATAATAAAATTAGTTTTTTACTATATTCTATAGGGCCGTAGAAAGAAATTATAATAAATTTCATTACTAGTTTACCTCTAAATAAGCGATATAAATATATTTATAATACGGTCCTTATAATTATAATGAAATAAGTATATAAAGATATTACGATATATCTTAATTATTAAAATAATCGACTTTACGGGATTAATAAAGTTAATATTCGAAGAAATTATCGTAAAGTTTAGAGCTCCTAATAAGATTATTTTTAATAGAGGTTCTATTTTTATAAATACGTTTTAATTAAAGATATATTATTTAATAAAAATTAAAAAGCGCCTAAATACTATATTTTATTTATAAACGGATAATTAAATAAAATACTAGAACTAAACCCTAAAATACTATTTAAAAACCTTTTATTTAAATAAATAAAATAACTAGGTAGTACTTTTACCTATAGTAGAATAAATATACTATAATATATAATATATAATAATAAAATAGATATTATTTATAATTATATATAATTCTAATCTATCTCTTAAACCGCGTCTTAAGGGCGAGATATACGGGGGAGAATTACCGTCGGTATAAAAAAAATTAAAAAATTAAATACTTTAAGAGAGTATTTAATAAAAGTATAAATTATCGCGGTCGAGGCGTAGAAACCTAGTTATAATAAAAAATATAAATTAAAATTATTTAATATAAATAACCTTATACTATTATTAACTAAAAATTTAATATAAAAATAATTAAATAAAAAGCTCTCTCATAAAGTAATTAAACTATTTAAGATTTTGGATACCGTCGGAATATAAATATACCGCCTAGGATTACTAACTAATTATTATATTTATAATATTTTCTATATATCGCTTCTAGAGTCGTATTATTAACGATAAAGTAATATTTCGATTCTTAATATACCTTCACCGGAATTAATAAATAATACGAACGAATAAGAAATAGAAAAAGTACTAAAAAAAAAGAAAAAAAAAAGCGAGGTACTTTACTTTATAAAATAACTAGGATAATTAAAGACCTTTAATAAATAAATTAATATAAATACTTTAAATAATACGCTAGAACTACGAGAAATATTCGAAAAGAATACGAAGATAGAAAAGATATAAAAAATAAAGAGTAGGAAAAAAAAGTATTATTAATTATTAATTACTACTAGTTACTTTTTACTAATAAATTTCGAGCGAGATATATTTTTACGGTTAACGGGGTATTTATAAATAAGTTTATATTTAAAGCGGCCAGTTTTCTTAATATAAAGACTCGGTTATTTATAAATAAAACCGGGGCTAGGAAGTCGAATTAAAATATAAAAAATTAAACTAAAACTAAAATTAAAATTATTAATCTTATCTTTAACTTCTTTTTTAGAAGCCTCGCGAGAAGATATTAATTTATTTAAAATATAGCGACTTATACTCTTTATACCGCCGTATTAAAAGCGAGGCTTTACGGCGTTTTTAATTAAAAAAGTTTTATAACTAAATATTATAACTCTTTATATACCGTTAAAGGATAAAGTAGGATCGATAATATCGAGATTATTAATAATAAGTATATTAAATTAGTTAGTAGCGGGATTAGGGCCGGGAGAAAAATTATATTCGGAGGCGTTTTATATATATTATATACGGGCCTTATCTTCCGCTTTATAATTAACTTTATTTTCGTTTATCGATTCGAGAAAATCGTTAAATTAATATTATATAGTTTTATTTTAAAATATATTTATATCCTAGGTAGTAATCCCTCCCTAAAAAATTATTAATATACGAATTATATCTAAATTATATTAATTTATAAAAGTATAAAAGGTATTATTTATACCCTCGATATTTATAATAAATCGAGATATTAATTATAATATATCCTTCTCTTTTTTAATATCGTTACTTTTAAATTTAATCTCCCGAAGAAAGATTATAATATTTTTTATATATTTAACGATATACTCGCGAAGATATTTATTAAGACCTCGGCGTTTTAAACGGTTAAAAAGAAAATTTATAAAAATTTGAAATTTAGACGGAATCTAGATACGTTAATATAATTTAATTTTAGAATACTAACGATTTATAAAATTATATAAGTATTTATTCTTTATATAATAAATATACTTTATATATAGTACCTTATTATATAGGACGTAGTTATCTAGGCCTATCCGCTTAGAATAACGGAGGTATAGAAATATAGATAAAAGCGGGGTAAAAGTAAAGCGGGCGGTTATTTTACGAGGAGCGAGAATTAAAAATATATTGAATATCTAAATACTATCGTTAATATCGTATACCGTAGAGATTAAATTAATATATTAAATATTAACGTAATCTAGCTATATATACGTCGTTAATAAAATAAGGTATAAAACTAATAATTTAAAAATAAAATAAATATTACGATAATATTAATTCTTTTAAAATATAAATAAATACCTTATTTAAAAATAAAATAAACTATTTATTTACTTTAATAATTATAAGATTAAGGAAAGAATTTAAATAAAGAAAAGAAAACTTATTTAAATTATAATATATTAGCTCTAGCCTTACCTACGGAATATATATATAATATTTATAACCTCGAAGAAAGAGTTTAAAGATACGACCGAGATTATTATAAATTAATAAAAGTCTAAATATAATATAACTATTAATAATAATATATAGAAGTTTATATATATAGAAGATAGTAGGATATTATAGAAGAAGAAAAATTTAAAAATTAATAAAGACTTTATACCTACGCTGAAATTATTACCCGTAACTCCTATAACTAGAGTTCTTCCTAAATAATAGAGTAGAATAATTTACTCTACCGCCGATATCGCTAAAGCCCTACTAGTAGTAAAGGTTTATAATTTTTAATAACGATTAAAATATTCTTTCTTTTACTTTTCTCTTTAAGTTTTAAAGTTTTTATTAAATACCTAATATAATCTACGACTATATAACTATACTAGTACGCGAGATATATATAATATATTATTAATTTTAAAATATAATTTATCTCCCTCCCTTTTTCCTATTAAGTTTAGAGGTTTTTTATTAATATATTACTACTATTAAAATAGGAGATTAATAAAATTAGATAAAAAATATAGGCGTTATATATATACCTTATTAAATTTAGATTCTCCTATTTTATACTCTTTTATTAAAATATTAAAGTATTAAACTAGTATCTACTAGTTTCGAGAGCGAAACCCCTAAAAGGGGAGGTAATTATTATACTATACTAAAACCAACTTTATAATAACTACTAAATATAGTATATAAATCCTATATAAAGAGTATACGGCGTAGTTACGCTATTTATATTATAGTATTATATTATAGTTTCTAGTACTCCGGAGTTTTCTTTAGAAATAAAAGGCTCGGAGCCCTAACTCTAACTCTTTAGAGATTAATTCTATTATTTAAATATAGAGATTATTTTCCCATTAAGACTTTATATTTACTTTCATATTATTATAAATACTCTAGGTACTATAACCTAACATTTACCCCGTTTTTATTTATATTTTTATATCTCCGTTACTTTAAGCGGATAAACCTAAATAACTATATCCTATATAATAAAATATTATATATAAAGTATATTTATTACGTAAAGAATAAATACTTATATAATTTTATATATCGTTTATATTTTAAAACTAAATTATATTAATATATCTAGATTTCTTTTAAATTTTATACTTTTATAAATTTTCTTTTTAATTATTTAAAATATTAAGACTTTAATAAATATATTCGCGAGTATATTATTAAATATATAAAAAATATTATAATCTTTCTTCGGGAGATTAAATCTAAAAATAATAATATTAAAAAAGAGAAAAATATACTATAATTAATATCTCGGCTTATTATAAACGTCGAGGGTATAAATAATACCTTTTATACTCTAATAAATTAATATAATTTATATATAATTTATATATTAATAATTTTTTAGGGAGAGATTATTACCCGGGATATAAATATATTTTAAAATAAAATTATATAATATTAATTTAACGATCTACTCGAATCGACGAATAAAAATAAAATTAATAATAAAGACGAAAACGAAGCTTATATATATTATATACGAAATATTTTAGAATATAACTCTTCTCCCGGCCTTAATCCCGCTACTAATTAATTTAATATATTTATTTTTAATAATCTCGATAATATCGATCCTACCCTTCTTTTTAATAGTATATAACGAGTTATAATATCTAAACATAAAGCTTTTTTAATTAAAAATATTATTATTTATTCCGATCCTTTTAAGAGTCGCCTTTAATACGATAATATAAAGAATATAAATCGTTATATATTAAAAAAAGTAATATCTTCTTATAAAGTTTCTAAAAAAGAAATTAAAAATACAGTTAATAATCCTATTTTTTATTTTATTTTATTTTTTATTTTATTTTTTTTACTCGACTCCCTAGCCGCGCCTCTATTTATAAATAACCGAGTTTTTATATTAAGAAAACTAGCCGCTTTAGATATAAACTTATTTATAAACGCGTTATTAATCGTAAAGATAAATCTCGCTCGAAGTCTATTAATAAAAAGTAGTTAGTAGTAGTTAATAATTTATAATACTTTCTTTTCTTATTTTCTATTTTTTATACCTTTTTTATTTTTATATTCTTTTTAAATATTTTTTATAGTTCCGGCGTATTTTTTAAAATATTTATATTAATTTATTTATTAAAAGTCTTTAGTTATCTTAGTTATTTTATAAAATAAAGTACCTCGCGTTTTATCTTTTTCTTTTTTAGTATCTTTTTTATTTTTTATTCGTTCGTATTATTTATTAATTCCGGTAGAGGTATATTAAGAATCCAAATATTACTCTATCGTTAATACTACGACTCTAAAAACGATATATAGAAAATATTATGAATTCGGTAACTAGTTAATAATACTAGGCGGTATATTTATATTCCGATAATATCTAAAATTTTAAATAATTTAATTATTTTATAAAAGAGCTTCTTATTTAGTTATTTCTATATTAAATTTTTAGTTAATAATAGTATAAAGTTATTTATATTAAATAATTTCGGTTTATATCTTTTATTATAATTATATTTCTACGCCTCGACCGCGATAATTTATACTCTTATTAAATACTCTCTTAAAGTATTAATTCTTTTTAATTCTTTTTTATACCGGCGGTATTTCTCCCTCGTATATCTCGCCCTCGAGACGCGGTTTAAGAGATAAATTATAATTATATATAACTGTAAATAATATCTGTTTTATTATTATATATTATATATTATAATATATTTATTTTATTATAGGTAAAAGTACTACCTAATTATTTTACTTATTTAAATAGAAGGTTCTTAAATAATATTTTAAAGTTTAATTCTAATATTTTATCTAATTATCTATCTAAGGATAAAATACGGTATTTAGGTATTTCTTAATTTTTATTAAATAATATATCTTTAACTCAAATATATTTATAAAGATAAAACCTCTATTAGAAATAATCCTATTAAGAAGTTTAAATTTTAGGATAATTTCTTCGAATATTAATTCTATTAACCCCGTAGAGTCGATCGTTTTAATAATTAAAATATATTATAATATCTTTATATATCTATTTATAATTATAAGGACCGTATTATAAATATATTTATATCTTTTATTTAAAGGTAAACTAATAATAAAATTTATTATAATTTCTTTCTACGGCCTTATAGGATATAATAAAAAATTAATCTCGTTATAAAAATAATATCGATATACCTTAACCTATTAATATATATTCTTATATATCGGCCTTAAAAGTACTTTAGAAATATTTTCTAATAAATAATTTTATTATTTACTTAATACTAAAGTACCCCGTTAAAATATTATTCTAATATTATTCTAATAACTCTTCGCGGATTAATTCTTTTTTAGATATATAGATTCTATTATTATATCTAAGAATTAATATAAAATTTAAAATCTATACTCCGGCGGAACGCTAGTAATTCGTTTATATAATTTCGGCGATTTTTATTTACGAGAAGGAATTATCCTTTTATAAAGCGCGAATTATTTTAATTATTAACTCTTAATATTATAAACCGTTTTATAAAATACTATTAATTTAATAATAATACGTAGAATAAATAGTCTATAATTTATAGTTCTAGCGATAAAGTTAAATAGTTCCTTTATTATATTAAAATCGATTTAAATAAACGTCTCGTTTAAAAAATTTAGAATTTCTTATCTAGGTATTAACTCTTTAAACCTAGATAAATATATTATTAAAAAACGTACCTTTTTTATAATAAACTTTAAAAACCCTAGTAACGTAAATTTTACGCGTATTAAATTTTATATAATATCTACGGATATATTATTCAACGCCGGCGAAGTATTATTTATATCTAGATCTTTTATATCTACGAATATATTTCGTATTATAGCGAAAATAGGGCCTTAATTAACATTTTTTAAATTTAATAACTTCTATTATAATATAAATAATATTTTATCTAAAAACTTATCTTAATTTTTATAATTAGGATAATATAAAGATTTATCGATTAAGTTACTCTTTTTAAAATAATATAAAATTAAGAAATTAAAAAATAAAAATCTTATTACCTAACGCGCTTAACGATTATTTAATTATTTAATATTTATAAAACTCCTTAAATTATTATAATCGGTTAAGACTTCTATTTTATATAAATTATTTTTAAAGTAGTATCGTTATTATTTAAATATCGTAATAATTACGAGAAACTCTTTATTATAAATCTCGTATTAAATTTCTAAACCTTATACCTTATAGGATTAAAAAGCGACGAGATATTATTTATTATTATCTTATAATTATATTAAAATCGTAGTTACGGTAAAATTAAAAATATCTATTTTAATCCGAATTTTTAATTCTAGATTAAAGTATATAAAAATAAATATATATAAAAATAAATCGTAAAATAGATAAAACGTCTACTCTATCTTTTTAGATTATTTAAATAAACTAAATCTTTTATTATCTTAACTACCTTTTAATAAACCCGTTAATAAGTTTATTATCTACGAATAATAATAAATAAATCGACGATAAAAATTAATAAAGCCTAAAAATATTTATATATTATAAAAGGACTTTAGTTTTAGTTAAAACTAAATTATATTAATCCTATATTCGTTTATCGATATATCTTCGGTATTTATAATAAACTCTAGAAACTTAATTAATTAAATAAAGAACTTATATTTCTTAATATTCACGAATAAAGAATATTTTTATAGGCGTTCGAGTATTTATTATATATAATTAATATACTCCTTTTTTAAATTTAAATAAATTAGGATATTATTTAGATAAATAATATAAAATATATTTATTAAACTCGTTAACGATTTATTAATATAGATTTAAAAAATAATAGGTATATTCGTTAAACTAAATAATATTATTATATATTTAAAAAGATTATATTATATACGAAATATTATTTTTTATTTATCGCCTTCTTTAATTTTTATTCGATAATAAATATCTTTTAAATTAAGTTTCGTAAATTATATAATACTATTTAAGCGGTCTAACGTTTTATTGATTAAAGATAACGGGTAGCGATTCTTAATAATAATCTTATTAAGACCTCGGTAATCGATATATAATTATAGTTTATTATCCTTCTTTAGAATAAAAAGAATAGAAACTTTTATAAAGTTAACGAAATATTTAATTTAACCCTTTATTAAAATATCGTCTAGGTACCTCCTTAACTTTATTAATTCTAGGTTCGATAAATTATAAAGGGGCCCGTATAACGGGTTACTCTTTATATTAATTATATAATCGCCGCTTTTATATAATAATAATCGACCTACCTCTTTATTTAAAAAGATATTATTAAAATTTATAAATTCATCGGGAAGCGTAGGCGGTACGATAACGGAATTATTAAAAAATATTATATTAACGGTAGTATCGTCTTTCTTAACCTCGTTTTTATTAATAAGATTTTAATTAAAGAAACTAGCCTTAATATAAATTAATATATAAATAATTAACTACGTCTTTAATAATTTCGTAAAATCCTTAAATAATTCTAATATATATATTCGGCGCGATACCGAACCGTTAAATATATATATTATAATTAGTTTAAATCTTTTTCTTTTTTATAACTAGTATATTTATAATAATAGGCGAGTCTTTTATTAATAAAATAAAAGATATTATTATACTCTTTAATTTATCTTTATAAATCGGTTAACTAGTAGATAATATTATAAATATTATAATAATAAATAAATTACCCGTTTATTTATTTAAAAATCGGTAGCGGCTCGCTCTTAAATCGCTTTAGGTTATACTACTATATAAATATCTTATTAATAATATTTATCTCCGCTTTTAGATCTATATCTATTTTAATATAAATAATTTTTATATTGATATTAATTAGGTTCGTAATAACTTCGTTATCGATATTTATATTCGGTCGGGTTCTTATTTTTTTTTATTCTTTTAGAATAAAGACTTCCTTAAAGATTTATTATTTTTTAACTCTACGGTATAATTATTAATATAATTAATTATTTTTATTTTCTTCTCTAGATATTTATTAGAGTAGTAGCCGAATTTATAATAATTAAAATATTTAATATCCTTAAGATTCTTATCGCTCCCGCGAGTCGTATATATTTTATTTATATTTTTATAATTATTACTATTAAAACTTTATCTCTTTATATTAAATTTATTTTTATTATCTCCGCTTTTTAATCTTTTTTTATACCTCTTCCGAAGTCTTAATTAATTATTTTAATTATTATTTTATATCTTAAAATCCCGATTAAGATTATATTTATAAAATATTATAAATAATATAAATTCGGTTCGCTTAATAAGAATATTTTAGGCTCGGTTAATTTCTTTTAAAATATCAAATCTTAAACGGGTTATTAAATAAATTATTTATTACTCTTTATTATAAGGAGGTAGTTCGGTTTTAAAAATACTAAAATAAATATCGGAATCTCGTACCGATTAATTATTCCTTTAATGTATATATTAATACTTAAGATTTATATTTATAACTCGGTTTAAGGGGTCTTTAATTACGTTAAATAAATAATCCGAAAAGAATTTCTATATTAATATATTTATTAAATAAAGTTCTTTATATTTATTTTATAACTTCTTAATTTACCCCTTTAAATAGGGTATTATATATAAAATCTTTTTTTTATTTATTCGAAAGTTTACGGGCGTTAAACGGAACGTAGTCTTTATATTATAAAATTATTCTTAATAATTTTACGGATTCTTCGTATAAAAATCCTATAGTTTCGATAATTATAAATTACTTTAATTTATATTAAGACCGATTTAATTATAATTTATTATCGAGTTATTTTCGTCTTCTATATTTAATTTTTAAGAATTATTTTTAAATTCCTTATCTCCTTTACCTATAATAATATATCGTAGATTTTCGATATTCTTTTAAATTATAATAATAGAGGCCTCTTTCTCGAGAGCTTTTTATTTATATTTTAATTTTATAAATTATTAATCTACCCTTAAATTAATATTCTTTAATAAATCTCCTATATTTTTATCTAAAGTATTAATCTTATATATTTTACCTTCGGGACGATTATTTTTAAAAAGATTTTTTATATTTCTAATAAATTACTACCTAAAAAAATTAAAAAAAATTAAAACTATTAAATTATAATATCTATAGTATTTATAATAATATGAAAATAAATATAAAGCCTTAATAGGAGAATAATCTTTATATTTAAATAATAGAATTAATCTTTAAAGAGTTAGAGCGAGGGCTCCGAGCCTCCTATTTCTAAAAAAGACTCCGGAGTATTAGAAACTATAATATAATACTATAATATAAATAACGTAATTACGCCGTATACTCTTTTCTTAGGATTTATATACTATATTTAATAGTTATTATAAAACTAGTCTTAGTATAATATAATAATAGTTAGTAACGAGATCTAGGTATATATCCTACTAGCTACGAATTTTTAGTTATTATTTATAGTAGTCTAGAAAGTTAAAAGATCTTATATCGCGACGCGTTAAATTTATCTCGTAGCGGTATCTATATTCTTAACGCGACCGTAGTATTAATAAAGAGAAATTTTTTCTTTTTCTCCTCCTCCTCCCCCCTTTTCCCTTAACGAATTAAAGCGATAAAAAACGAACCCTCTATAATATAATTAATTAGAAAAGTAACCGTAGTCGCGGCTCGATATATTAAAAAAAAGGGAAGTATAAAAAGAACGCGTTTATTATACCTATATATAAGAAAGAGTATAGAATAAATATATATATACGAAGCCGAAATCTTAGGTTTAAATAAAGACTCCCGTTTAACTATTTATTAAATACTAGTAATATTCGAATTATAAGGGGTTTCCTTTACCCTAAAAGTTATAAAATAACTATTATATAAAGTTTTATAAAACTAAATATTTTCCTCCGCCGTTAATAAATAAATAAAGTATTAATACGTAAAATAAAACTCGCGTAAATAAAAGGACCTTTATTTATACTCCTAAATATTAATATTTATATAGGAGTTATAATCTTAATAGCCGGGTAATTATACTAAGATACCGGCGGGATATAAAGTCCGTTATAACGAAGAAATAACTACGCGTATACGGTTAAGAATAAAGGCGAAAAAATATAGAATAATAATAAAGAGGGATAGTAGGGCTAATATACTAATATAATAAAATATATAATATTTAGTTACGGTTATATTTACGTATATTATAAAGACTTAAACCCGTAACGGAGATAAATAATAAATTTTAAAAAGATAGGTAAATATAAAGAATAAGATAATAAAGTTATCTAAAATTAATATAAAATTATTAACTTTAAGAATTTACGCGAAGAAGAAACCTAGAAGAAGAACTAGTAGTATATAAAAAGACCTACTAGTTAATAGGCTAAAATATTTAAAACCGAGATTAAAGATAAACTAAAGTTTTTATTTTCTTAAAAAGTTTCTTTAACGGCTATTTAATAACGCTATCGGGTATTATATATATTCTATAGAACTCCCTTATAAACGAAGTAGTTTTATTTAAATAGGTATATAAATTAATTAATTAATTAATTAATTACTAGTTATTAATTAATTTTATTATAATTATCGGTTATAGTTTCTTTATATATCTTCGGTTCCCGTATTTCGGCGCGTATAACGAGAGTTAAGAAAATATATAAAACGATTAAATTAAAGAATTCGTATTAAGATATAACCGGAGGTATATATAATTCGGAAGAATTTTATAAAATCTTGATAAATAGGTCGATCGCCGGCTATTTTATAAACTATAATAAATAAATTCGTAATAAATAAAACTACGGGGTATCGTTATTAATATTATTATTATTATTATTATTATTATTATTATTATTATTATTATTATTGGGTTTTTTTTCTAATATAAAGGACTTTAAATATATAGACGAGTTTTTATCTTTATTAAAATTATTATTAAAATCGACTTCGATAGCCGCCCGCTTTAATAACTAAATAAAATTAAAGACTATTATATTATAATTCCGTTATAATTTAAATATATCTTAAAATATTTATTTAATAAAATAGATATTGCCCGACTATATAAACTCGTCTTTTTTATTAATAAAGTAGTAGATTATATTACCTTTAAACCCGACTAATTTATATTTCACGATATAAGACTTAAAATATCTTATTTTGATAATAATATTATTAATATAAATTTATATTTTAAAGCCGAGGGTTTTTAGGTAGCGAAGATTAAATTTAATATTATTATATTAATCTTTTTAAATAGCGTTATTTTAATATTAAATTCGGGGGATCGATTACGGAGGTAATTAAATAATTATAAAAATAAATTATAATTAATACTTCTTCTTTATATCGCTTTTAAGGAGTATAATATATATTTTATAACCTAGGCTTTAATTTAAGCGCTTAACGATACCGTTAATTCATAAAGTATTATAAATAATATATTTAAATAAGATCCTCTTTTCTTCTCGATAAATAATAAATACTTTAGAGTTAAATTCCCCTCCGCTATTAATATAATAATATTTAATTTATTATATAGGTTACTCGCGATTAGTAGTATAAACCTTAAATATTAAAAGAAAATTATTTTTATATACGAAGATAACGACGTAAAACTTTTTAATAAAATTATAAAATATAATTTTAAAGTAACGAGCGCCGTTATAAGCTTCTTTTAAAATACTCTTTTACTATTAATAAAACCGACGAGGTTACTATCGATATATTTATACGGGTATTTACCCGGGGTAATAAAATATATATATAATACCCTTTTTATTAGCGATTAAATATATAAAGTATAGGTATAATCCGCTAGTATTAATTTATTTAGGTTAATTATTGAACTATAGTAGGTAGAAATACTTCTTAATTGATTGTCTATAGAGGATAAGAGCGAATATGCGTGCAAGACCCTGATGCCAAGTATTACCAAGTATCTACTTAGTTAGTAGTGACTAAGTAGTCCTGTACTCCTGTATTCCAATATTAATATTTATAATTATTATCTTTAACTTCTTTAAATTTTATTATTTTAAATAACCTAGCCGGTAATATTATAATTTTAAATTAAAAGAGATTTAAAAAGTAGTATATATATATATTTTTAACCTAGGAAGAATCTAGGATATAATTACAATCGCGATAAAGTTTAAAATAGGACGTACCTAGGTATTAAATATAAATATTTTATTATAGGATATAAAATAAAACTTAAAATCTTTAAAATTAATAATAATACCTACGGAGGTAATTTTAATAATCTTAGTTTTAATTAATATTAATTATAACCTAAAGATAAGATCCGATTATATATTAAAAATATAAAGTATATTAAATAAATATATATCGACTTAACGGCTAGTATTAATTATATAAATAATAATAGTCCCTTACCCTACCGGGACTAGGTCATATTTATTAATACCTATAATAAGAGTATTTAAAATATTAATATAATTATCGCCGAAATAAAAATAGTTATTAACGATATAATAACTATAAGCGGTATCGAAGAGAAATATATAAGATAGATTACCTCTATTAACGGTTATTATTCTAATATTTAGGCGTATCGGTAACTCTTCTTTAAAGATAATATCTATATTAACTCGTTATTTTTTATTATTATAACTACGTCTACCCCCTTAACCCTAATTATATTTATTATCTTTATTAATATTATTACCCCTTTAACTCTAAGTTTTCTTTTATTTTAACTAGGTCTTTATTATTATAAAATATTTATTATAGTAGATAATATAATTATAACCGTCTTTCCTATAATAAAAATAATAAATAACCTCTTTAATATATTCATTAGGGTTTACCGACCTAATTATTATTATAGTATATCCCGGCGTCGCTTTAATAATCTTTATACGAATTTCTTCGTTTATAATAACGAGTAATAACTTATCGAGGGTAATAATCTAGACGCTATTTATAATAAAGATAAAATATATTTAAATAAATATATTTTAAAAGGTATTAAACTTAATACCTAGGTTCTAAAGATAAATATTAATTAGAAATATATTAAGTAGTATATAATTTAAATTCTTTAATTTAATATCAATCTTATGGAACTTCTTAATATATTCGGTAATATTTATATATTCGCCGTATTTAAGGTTATTAAAGTTATAGATTATTTCGTTAAAAATACCGGAATTTTAAAGATAAAAGAACTCCTTTAATATATCCTAAACCTCTATAATAACGGTAATATCCTTTATTATTTAATAAGTGTTAATTCTATAACGTACTTTTATAACTTTATAAATACGTTCGATTTTATCCTCCTAGGTATCTTTTATAGCCTACGAGGTATATATATTTAATTATTTATAATTATTTCGGTTAATAATAACGCCTAGACCTAATATTATAAAATAGATATTTATATAATATTTATAAAGGGGCTAATCCTTACTAGTTTAAAATATAAATATAAAGTCGAGGGGATAACTTTCGTTAAAATAATAAATATTATTATTATTTAATATCTCGATATTCGAGTAAAATAAATCGGAGGGATTTAGTAGTATAAGCGCTAAAGAATCTACTATTATTACCGTTAATATTTACGATCGTAAATCGATTAATAATTAAATTAAAGGAGTTTTAACTTTAAATCTAAATAAATTTTATATACTCGGTATATTAAGACTAAAGTTTATAGTATCTCGATATACTTAAAGTATATAATCGTAAAAATATAAAATCGAAGAAGGGTAAAAAAATAAATAAATTATAAATATTATAATATCGTTAAATTTATTTTCGATCTATTTACAGTCTACCTTAAAACCGATATTATTATATAAGAGTAGAAAATTAAAGGCGGCGTAATTCGCGCGAAGATTATAAAGTAAACCGTCTAAAAAATATTTTTATAAATCGTTAATAATATCTTAATTAACTTAATTAACCGTTATTTTAAAGGAGAGTTTAGGGGATTATTCTATATTATTAAATCCTAAAATAATTTATATAAATATTACAATATATATTAATTAAAAATAAAAGGCTAAAATTAGGAAGGTTAATAAGAAGATAATTAAAAAATAGTTAGGAATTATTAAAGTATTTATCCCCCTTTATTAAATAATTCTAGGCCGTTCGAGTTTTAATTTCTTATCGTTATTAGCGGGGTAATACCCTTAGAATTATAATAAATATAAAATTATTAGCGAGTTTATAAGGAATAAGTTTATTTATATATCGATTTATCTAGTTTTTATTAACCTAGAGTCTTCGGTATCCGGGGCTAAATTTATAAAACTAGTTTAATTATAAATATTAATTATTAAAATTATAATTTTTTAACTACCGGATTTTTAACTCTTAAATTAACGAAGGTAGTAAAATATAAAGATACCGGCGTTATAATAACTATTATATTAAAGTATTATTATAAATATTATTAAGACGGTATAATAATTCTATTTAAATATTCTAAAATTAGTATTTATTTAGCTAGATAAACTATTATATTATTAATATAATAATTATAGTAGAGGCGATTCTAGTTAGTTACGGAAACGATAGTATACTACCTTAATATAAGAGAGTAAAGAACGACGCTTATTAAATAAAGCTCTACACTCGGGCTTATAATTTATTAAAATATATAATATATAATATTTATATTATTACTATATAGAGATACTAAAGCGACTAACTATAAGGGCTATTAAGGCTATACTAGTACCGCGCTATACGCGCGGCTAATGAGGCTAATTAGCTCTTATTTCGATATTTTAATTAAATCTAAAAATATTATTATAACTCTTTAAGACTATAATCTCTATATTCTATCATCTACAAAAGTGCAAGCGACTCTGAGAATCTTAATTTGCTCGGAGCGCTTAGGCCCGCTCGCGAGCGCTAAAATAGCTTAGAGCCAGCTAAGAATTCTCAGGCCCGCTCAGGCCCGCTCAGGCTCGCTTAGGATTATTTAGGATTCTCAGGGCCGCTCAAGCCCCTCAGGGCCGCTCAGGATTATTTATTTACATGGCCATTACTACTACCCCATAGATACGCGCATACATGGCCATTACTGCTGCCATAGATATGCGCATTCATGGCCATTGCTGCTCCCATAGATATGCGCATACATGGCCATTGCTGCTGCCATAGATATGCGCATACATGGCCCATAGATACGCGCATACATGGCCATTACTGCTGCCATAGATATGCGCATTCATGGCCATTGCTGCTCCCATAGATATGCGCATACATGGCCATTACTGCTGCCATAGATACGCGCATACATGGCCCATAGATATGCGCATACATGGCCCATAGATACGCGCATACATGGCCCATAGATATGCGCATACATGGCCATTACTGCTGCCATAGATATGCGCATTCATGGCCATTACTGCTGCCATAGATATGCGCATACATGGCCATTACTGCTGCCATAGATACGCGCATACATGGCCATTACTGCTGCCATAGATATGCGCATACATGGCCATTACTGCTGCCATAGATACGCGCATACATGGCCCATAGATACGCGTATATATGGCCATTCTTGCCCCTATAGATGCGCGTATACCCCTATTTATGGCCTATATATATGCGTATATATGATGTTCCATGATCGCCCCTATCGACGGTAGCGACCCCCCGGAACCACCCCCAACGCCAGTAACTTTTGATTCCCGGATTCGATCGATTCGCGCGAAATCTACGCGGGGGTGACGCCCGGGCTATACGCACCGGATATAAAGCGACGTTTTGCCAGGTGCAGTTGTGCGGTGCGACAGCGACAGGACTTAGGCCATGAATGGGGGCCTTGGCCATGAATGGAATAGGGCCATGGCCATGAATGGAATGCGCCATGGCCATGAATGGAATGCGCCATGGCCATGAATGGAATGGGGCCATGGCCATGAATGGAATAGGGCCAGGGCCATAAGTAGGGCCATACATGGGGGCCATGTTGGTGGCGCATTCTAAATTTAGGCATTCTCACGAGCCAAAAACATTCTCAGGAGCGCGTTAGATTCTTAGGAGCGCTTACGGGCACTAATAGCGCTCGAGAGTTAAGACATAGTATCACCCCGCTCAACCCAGCTCAACCGGCTTATATGCGCTTATAGCGCTCAGAGCCTACTCTATACTTTTATAGATAATATATATATAAATAAAGTTAACTCGCTTTATTTATTATAAACGCTAAAGTCTTAATTTTATAACACGAGAGACTCGGTTACTTAAATAAAGATAATATTATACGTTTATTTTAAATAGCCGATAAAATCGAATTATATAAAGTTAAAGAGGATAATAATTACGAGATATATAATATTATTAAAATATACGCGTATTTTTATAAATATCGCCTAGGGTAAAGACGATTTAAATATAATATTATTTATAATACTATCATTAACCTAAGAGCCTATAGTTTCGGTTTTATAATTACGTTTATTAAGGATAAATATAAATATAGTTATTACTACTTTATTCTTTATAAAATAAGTATCTTCGGCGCTTTCCCTAGTTATAAAAACGATAAAGAATATATCTTAGAGACTATAAAATCTATTATCTCTATATCGATAAAGATCCTATATATATTAACGGCGAGTTTATTAATTATCGTTTCGAATATAATATTATTTAGAGTTACTCTATCCCTAATAACCCCTAAATAAATAGTATATTAGAGTATATTAACTAAGCTTTACTTAAGAAACTATATACCTTGTTAATTAATAACGGACTCGATAATAAACTTATTCTAAAATTTATCTCTACGACGAACTAGCTACGAAATCGGTCTTTTATTATTATAATAAAAATTACGCCTTATTAAAATTCTATTAAAATACGCCCTAATTTATTATATTTATATAATATTAACTAAATAGGCCTATATTAGAAATACTATATTATAGGTAAAAACTAGTAAAAGTTTATTAATCGCGGTAAAAAAGATATATTTATCGGTTATAAAGATATACGGGCAAAGTACTCCGCTTTACCTAGATTCGATAAAGCGAAGAGTATACTACTAGTAATAATAAACGTATTATAGATAACGTTATATTATTAGTTAATAAAGTTTTAATAATAATACCCTATTAAGGGGGCGATATTATAGCGAGATATAAAAATATCTTAAAATTATACGAATTATAAAATAACTTAGAATCTAATATTAATAACTATAATATTAGTTATAATAATAGTAATTTATAATTAACTAAAACTACTTAACCTAGCCGTATTAGATTAATAAATAATATTATTCGATCTTTACTACTACTATAACGAATTATTAAATATACTATATTACCGAGGCCTAGGATAAAATCGATTATATTAAATTTATAATTTACGCTAGGTCTATAACCGGTATAATAACTATAAATAAATTTTATTAGCGACGCTAAATCTAAATCGACTTATATAAATATATTAGAAAACGTAGATTCCGAATTTAATATAAAACCGGCTTAATATTCTTCTAGCTCCGGCGTTAATACACTTATAATATTAATAACTCTAGATAAATATATAAAATTTCATAAATCTACTTTATCCTCTAATTTATTAACTTTATTTACGAGAGCCTCGTTTACCGAATTTTATAAACCTGAAACGTATAAAGAAGTTATATTCAATACTCTTAATAAAATATATTAATAACTCGGTATAAATACCGAAATCGACTCTCTTTCAATTAATAGTATCTAGATATTATCGAATCTACCCCGAAACCGTAAAATACTTCGGGGTAAATAAATTTATAAATTTAAATATAAAGTCGTTAACGAAATTACTCGCTATAAGGCTCGCTAGGTAATATATAAATTTAAATAATAATATAGAATCGATTTTAATAAAACGTTTACTTTAATAGTTAAGCCTATAAATTATAAAGTACTATTTACGACCTAAAGTTTAAATAAATAAACGTATACGTCGGTAAAATAAAAAGTGACTCGATTGTAGTTTAGAGCGCTCGACGGGCGCCCCGGGAGCCTTAAACGCGATATTTATCTACCGACTCGACGTGCGCCCGCCGAGGTATATAGTTAAGGGGCCTAGGACTACTCGGGTATATATCGAGTAAATCTAAAACCGCTACTAACGGGCGCTAAATTAGGGGTGCGCTACTAATTTTAACCCTCGTTCATAACCCCTATTTATAGTTATAGCCCTATTATATTTATAACTATAAGCCTATTCTATTCATAGTTATAGTCTATATTATTATTATATTTTTATAATTATTACTATCGTACCCCTAAAACGGCTAGTATATATTTTAATATATAGCCTACGTATTACCCCCGCGAGGATTTCGCCTAAATCGATTAATTCCGGGGATTAAAATTTACTATCGTTAAAAATCGTTCTAGGGGGTCGCTACCGTCGATAAAGATAATTATAGAATATTAAAATTTTAGGTAGTAGATTATATAATTCTTTAAAGTTAGGGTCTTTAAAGTTCTAGGTTTAAATTATATTTATAGAGAGCTCGACGTTTATTTTATAATAGCCTCGGGCGCCCGTCGAGCGCTTAACGAGTATAAAACCGCTCGAAGGGGCGCTCGGTATACGCTCGGGGTTACTCGGGCGCTCCGAGCCTATTTTAAATACTCGAGGTAGTTTACCTTTAGGCCCCGAGCCGCTAGAGCCGGTTTTCGATTTATTAATACTAAACTACTTTTCTATACAACCTAATTAATAACAAAATCTATATCGAATAGCCTACTAGTTTCGACGATGATTTAGGCTATATATACTTTTTAAAATATACTCTATATAGGTTTAAATAATCTCTACGAGTATAATATATTATCTTTACGACTTTCCTAACTAAGCTAGACTTTATACCCTTAAATATTAACTTTAACGTATTTCTTAACTATAAGATATAGTTAATAATTACGCTATATATTAATAATATACTAATTACTAGCGTTAATAAAGATATTATTATTTAATTAAAATAATACTTAAATAGTAAATATAATCTTAAAATATCGCGCGATTATTTAAATTATATATTATCCTTTAGCTAGGAAATATATCTAGAGCGAGTATTTAAAATTTATAATATATATAATACTAGAGCTAAAGTTATAGAAGTCTCTATAAACTCTATAATTAAATTTATACCGGCCGATAAAGAATATTAAATTAAGTTTATCTCTTTTACCGCCTACTAATTAGCCGTTAATTTATTAATATATACTATAATAAACACGCGGCCTAATATCGCCTACGCGGTATTAATAATAAATCGTTATATTATTAACCCCGATAAGTCCTATTAAGTTATTATAAAACGTATCTTCCGTTATTTATATAGTATATTATATTTAAAGTTAGTTTTCTAAAGTTAACTCGCCCTATTAAAGAGTTATATTAATATTAATTAAGCGGGTAATTATAATATAAAGTATTCTACTTCTAACTATATATTTAATCTCGGTAATATAATTATTAATTAATAATTTAAACGTTAACCGATTATTACGTTATTATCCTATAAAGCCGAATACGTTAACTAGATTTAAATTATTAAAGAAGTTATCTAGCTTAAAAAGTTATTTAGATAATTAATATTTATTACGCGTATACTTTATTCTAATAAAGATTTAAATTAATATACGTTAATAGTACTCGTTATTATATTATTTATACTAGCCGCCTACTCCGCTTTATTAACCTACTTTATATTTATTATAATTATCTTCTATAATAATTAAAGTATTATAATCTTGATTAAGAACCCCTAGGACTATAATTATACTAAATATATTACGATCTAATATTACTTCTAGCGCGAAAAAGTCCTAATAAACGAAATTAAATTCCGCTATATTTCGATTACGGAGTAAATCGCTAACGGCCTAACTAAGACCTTTCCTAAAATTAAATTTAATATCTTTTATATGACTCTAGGTTTATAATAATTATAACTTTATAAAAACCGATTAATACTTTTATAAAAATTTATTTATACTCTTATAAGAGTTATTCTATATTTATAAATATTAAAACGCGGCTCTACGGGTTTACCCGGAGGCTTTACGACCTAGGTTTTAATAACCTAGCCGGTAATAAATATTAATATTTATATTAAATATTAATTAATAACTACTATACCGAATATTACTAAATTTTTAGGGCTTTATTTAAGGCCTTTATAAAATATACTCTCTAAGTTTTAGTTAAATCGCGTTTATATATATAGCGGTATATCGTAACTCACTTTAGGTACTTTTAAGTTATACGCGGCGACGATAAAATCGCTCTATAACTTATCGTTCTTATTTAACCCTTTTATAACTCTTATTATTTAATTATATACGTCGCTAGAATATCCCCTAAACGTTCGTTATAATTATATATTATTATATCCGTAGTATTTAATACGGTCCCCGTAGTATTCTAGGCGATTTTTATACCTTTAATAATCGCTCCCACGTAGAACTCTATAATATCCGATTATTTCTAATAATCTTCTCGTAGTATTTATATCGTTTATTAATATCCCGACCTAGTTACTACTCAAATTTGGCGTATATATATTAACTATCAAATTAAATTTTTAAAATACTATATTTTACTAAAAAACGGAATTTTTTCTCTTTTAATCTCTATTAACGTAGATTAACCCTATATCTTGGCCCCTATTAATTATAGTTTAGGTTTATAGTTTAACCTCTATAAATTATAATTTTAGTCTTTATAATCTATTATAACGACCCTAAAATAGGGGGAATACGGGGCTATTTTAGAGACTTCTTAATAGAGAATTCGTTCGAGTAGGAGTATTAGAATATAAGTATATAGGACTATTTAATAACTATTTAATAAATAGATACTTAGTAATATCTAGTATTAGGGTCTTATATATATATTCGCTTTTGTCCTCTATAAATAATCAATTAAGAAGCATTTCTACTTATCCTATATTTAAAATTTTTTAATCGGCTATTTATTATTATTTAAAAATTAAACGACGCTTAAGTACCGACTTTTATTTATAAATAAACGAGTAGACTAAAATTATTAATTAGATACTAAAGTATTATTTATATATATTTATTAGTAATAAATAAACTAATTAGGCTGAATTAATTAATTAATTTATATACCTACTCTAGTAAAACTATTTTACTAATAAGGGAGTTCCGCGAATACTCTCTTAATAGGGTTATTAGCGGCGCCTATTAACTATTAAAGAAACCTCGTCGGTTAAAAAATCTAATTTATCGATAATTTATTTCCTCTTTTTACTAGTTAGTAGCCGATGATTATAATTATTTTAAAATACTATTTATCCTTCCCTCCGTTTCTCTTCTATTTTAGTTTTAGATTCTATTTACTTATCTCGTAGACTCAAGACTAAATTACTATTTATAATAAAATTAATTTATATAAATAATTAATATACCTTCATCGGAACGATTTTGATTTTTTATATATATAGATATTATTTTAAAATCCGTTAGGAAATCGAGGATAATTCCTTTAAAAAGAAATTAGAATATTAAAATTTTTAGAATATAAAACTACGGAATGTCTTTATAGCGCCGTCGTAATTTAAATTAAATTATATAATAAAGTATATTAATCCTAAGAATATAAGGTTAGTAGTTTAATAATACTAGTAATTAAAAATCTAAAATAAAAGCGCCTAAATAAGAAATTAGTTTATAAGTTTCGTTTTTTGAAATTTAATTATTAAGACGCGCTTCTATAGCGGCTAAACCCTTCTTATCTAATAGGGCTCATCGCTAGCTATCTTCTAATCTCAAATAAATACTATCGGGTCAAGTTAACGTTGTTGAGTCAAGTTTATAGACGATCGAGTTCAAAACTAGAATTATAGCTCATAGTAAACGTATCCTTCGCCTAGTTATAGAATTTCTAGAGGAGAGGTTTATAGTTAGGTTCTTCGATTTATAAGATATTTATAAAATTAGTCCAGTTATAGGGGTTTAAAATAGGTAGGAATATTATTAATACTAAATTCTTTTCAACTCTTGACTAATTAAATTAAGTTAAATAATAGAGGCGCTAGGTTTTCTTTAAACTCTATTCGGAAGAATATATTAACTATTTATTTAGATAGTAGTAACCCTATTTTAAATAATCCAAGTACTTTAGGAAATTATAAAAAAGTAGTAATTTTCTTTTTTTTATTTAATTACTACGGTATTAAAATCGTATTAAATAGAGTTATTTATTAATATAATACTAGTTAAGAGACTATAATACCGAAAGCTACTACTAAAATTATTTAATATAACTACGGCCGCTCCTACTACTTTAAGAGTATATTTTATACTTTCAAGGAGATTTTCGGACCTTTTCGGATTATTAATAAAATAAAGATATAAATATACTACCTATTATTACCTTTGATATATCGGATTTGTAATATTTTTTATATATCGTTACTTGAATTATATTAACTACGCGATTATAATAACGCGGCGGAATTCTTTATATAAAATTTTAAATATATTAATAATAAAGAGTTTTAGGAAGTTAAAGAAATAATTAATAAAATTAAAAATAAAATAAATATTTAATATAAAGTTAAATAACCTAATTAAGGCGAAAGTTATAATTAATAATTATAAAATAAAGAGTTTCTAATATTAGAGAATTAATTTAGATTTATAATAAATTATCGGGTAATAAATATAAATACGTAGATATAATTAAAGAAGTTAATAAATTATATAAAAGCCGGCGCGTAGTAAACGGAGCTAATATTAAATACCATAATAAACGTATTCCTTTATATTTACTAGTATTATTATATAAATTAAAGACTTTTAAATTACCTAAATTATCTAATATAATATACTATAATTATAAGATATCGTATCTAGGAGAATATTTTTATTATAAATCTAATTTATAAGAATATCTAAAATATATTATTAAATATTAAATATAGGTAAATTTAGCTAGCGCCGATTTAAGAATAAAAAAAATTCGATATTATTATTATATTATATAATAGATTTAATTATTATTAGAATCTTTAGAAGAAGAAGTAATATCCTTAAATATAATTTTTAATTATTTTAATTTCCTCGGGACTCTTTAAATCCCGTTTATTTTAATAAAAACTCTTAATCTCTTTTTTAAAAACCTTATTTATCGTCTTTAATTCCTTAATATATTAATTCGCCGCCGTTAATTAATTATATAAATTAGCGATTATAATAAGGGTTTATTTACTAATTATTATTATTTTATTATATACTTTATACTACTAGGTAATTCTTTTATTTTTTTAAAATATAAATTAATTAATTCTAGGAGTCCTATTATTATCTCGAGTATATTAATATATAAATTACTTTACTTTCCCTCGGAACGGTTAAGATATTAATTATTATTAATATATATCGTTTCAGAGTTTACGATTATAACTTATTATTATATAATAGTCAATTTTACAGCGATTAATATAATAGAGTATATAAAGAGAGGACGTACCTCGAATATAATTATTATTAATTTAATAGCTATAAACCCGGTAAGGAAACTATAAAGTATAATAAATTATTATTATAATTAATATTACGTAGTCGCGTTAATAATAAACTAGTTATATTTATTAATATATTTATAACTAGAATAAATTAGTATTAATAAATTAATATTATTAGTAAATAAGAAGTATTTATAAAGTTAGAAAAAAGTTATATATAATAAAAGTATTATTTATATATTAGTTATAATACTAGAACGTTATTATAAAGTTAGAGTAATAATCTATAAAAGAGGCTAAAGAAGTTATAAAGAAAGAAAATAAATAAGCGAGCGAGTTATAATAAATATCGCGCTAAATACTTTAACGTCGTTATATATTAATACGCGCCTCCGCTCCGCTACCTCGCTTTTATTAATAAATACTACTACTAATCTCTAGGTATAATATTAGGGCTATAGTATTTATATATAATATTTCGCTACTAGTATTTATAATAGTATAATAGGAATATATAGTAAGGGTAGTTACTATTATTTTATTACTAGTACTATAAATACTATAGGAACTAATACTATTCCGTAGCTAATATTATAAGTTAGCGCTATAAGAATATTATCGCTATAAAGACTCTTTTCTCTTATTTTCTTTATAGGGTTTAATTTTTTTTTAATAAACCTCTTTTAAATATACTAAATATTATTATTTAATAATTAAAAATGAATTATAATTATAAATATATAATAATTATAGGTATATCCTTAATTAGTAAATTATTATTAAAGAAACGATATTACGCGTAGGATAACTCTTTTCTCTTATTTTCCTTAATAAGATTTAAATATTTTTAAATAAATATTTTATATATACTCTAAAATACGACTTAAGCGCTCAAGGACTAAGATTTAAAAAGAGAGGTAATTATTAAAATATAATATTATATACGTTATTATACCGTCTTTTTATATAACTTCGGATCTAATTATCCTTATAATATATACCGATATAATATATACCGGTCTCGGATATACGGGGATCTTAGTAATTATATATTAATTTAATATACTCTAGGTTTTAGATCTTTAGAGATTAGTTTCTTAGTTAAATCTACTTATTAATTTAAACCTCGTAATTATCTTATATTTTTTATATTATTTAAGTTCGTTAGTTAAATATTAGCGAATAAAGTTACTTTATAACCCTCGAGCGCCCGAGTTTATTCGCGTATTAACTCCGAGTTACCGTCGAGCGCTCGAGGTTATTAAATATTAACTCCGAATTAATATTAAATTACTATTAAATATTTGACGCTCTATAAGCGCCTAAAATAATTTACGCCTAAACCCGAGTTTTAAAAACTAGTTTTCAATTTACTAATAATATTAATTTACTAGGCGTAGTACTATAGATATCCCCTATAAGAAAATCGATTAAATAGACCGAATTTAGACTTAAAATAACGAAAATATTAATATTTCTTTATTATATATATTCCCGAGCGCTAGTTGAATATTTTAAAGAAATAATATAAATATATCGAGTTATTTAATTATTAATCTACGATTATAATAAATATATAGTATTAGAAAAAACGCGTTAATATATATATAATATTTCTTAATTTTATTATATACTTTCGAATACCTTTAATTTAATAAATATAAAATTCTAGATATACTACTTTGTTATTCTACTAAATATACGATCTACTAATAATATCGAATATTTAATATATGTTAAATTATAATAATTAGAGTATATATAATAATATAAAACTAAATATATAAACTTAGTAAAGATCTTTATTACTCGATAATAGAATTGACTTTTAAAAAACTCTAAAAGCGAGGAGTAAATAATTAATTATATAATAATGAGAAAACTACTATACCTTATCTATAATAATAATAATTTATTAATTATATTATTAATTAATTAAATTGATATAAAGATTATATATATACGTCGGTAAAATAAAAAGCGGCTCGATCGTAGTTTAGGGCGCTCGACGGGCGCTTAGAGAGTCTTAAACGCGATATTTATTTATTAACTCGACGTATACTCGAACTATATAGTTAAAGAGCTTCGGGTATATACTATATACTTTAAGACCTCGATTATTAATAATAATATACTCGGAGACCTAAAAGATATATATATTTTAAATAATTCGAATATATTTAATATTATTCGATAATATATTAGTATTAAATAGAGTAATTACTCGATTAATTAATACGTAGTTACTATATTTCTAAAATAATATAATTCGATCGCGTTCGACTTTATTCGAAATTATTCGAAATTATAATAAATATACGTAATTCGATTTTATTCGAAAATATTTATTAAATTAACTAATATACTTTTACTATAAATAATTTATAAAGATTAAATATTATTAATTAAATAATATTATAAATAATCGAAATAATACTCTTTAGTTATTTATAAATTTATTTACTATATTATTGAATAGTTTTTAATTTCTCCTCGTTATAATTTTATTTTAAATCTTATTATTATTATTTTTAATATATTTTATACTTCTATTATTATTATTATTAACGAATATAGAGTCTAGGAAAAACTTATTGATATTATTAATATTTATAGAGTCGGAAAAAGATTCGTTAATATTATTAATACGTATATTAATTAATTAATTTATATATCTACTTTAATTAATTAATTAATTTATATACCTACTCTAGTAAAACTACTTTACTAATAAGGGAGTTCCGCGAATACTCTCTTAATAGAGTTACTAGCGGTATTTACTAGCCGTTAAAGAAACCTCGTCGGTTAAAAATTTTAATTTATCGATAATTTATTTCCTTTTTTTACTAGTTAATAAACGATAGTTATAATTTTTTTTTAATATTATTTATCCTTCCCTCCGTTTCCCTTTTATTTTAATTTTAGATTTTATTTATTTATCTCGTAGACCTATAGGCCGCTTTATTATAAATTTATTAAATAATCGTTATTTATAGCCCTCCGGCCGGTGGTTTCTTTTTCTTCCTCTTCTTTATAAATCTAGGTATATCGCTAGGCCCTAGCGGTAATTTAGATTATACTAATTATTTTTTAATAAAAGAGAATTAACCGAGTTATCCCGTTTTTATTATTTACCGCGCGGCTATATATATATTTTAGGCCTATATTAATATCTTTTTAAAATCGTATATATTTATTTATTTCACTAGCTCCGCTCTATCCCTAGCTAGTTCCGGGCAAAATAGTAATACCTACTTTAATAAAACTACTTTATTAATAAGGGAGTTCCGCTAATTCTTTTTTAATAAAGTTACTAGCGGCGCCTACTAGCCGTTAAAGAAACCTCGTCGGTTAAAAACTCTAATTTATCGATAATTTACTTCCTCTTTTTATTAGTTAGTAGCCGATAATTATAATTATTTTAAAATATTATTTATTCTTCTCTCCGTTTCCCTTCTACTTTAGTTTCTCTAAAATACGTATATTAATAAATCGAAAACCGGCTTTAAAAACTCGGATTTAGGCGTAGATTAATTTAAATACTCGACGATAATACGACGTAAACTCGGAGTTAATACGCGATAATTCTAAATATTTAACGATAACTTGGAGTTAATATACGAATAACTTTAAATATTTAAAAGCGCTCGATATATATTTAAAATTAATATTAAATTAATATTTGAAAAGTTATTTTAGAAATTAGATTATATAATTTATCGCCTAAAAGATTAGAAAATCTTAATATTTAATAATTACTTTTATCGACGATAACGACCCTCTAAAAATACTCTTAATATTAGTAAATTTTAATTCCCGGAATTAATCGATTCGCGCGAGATCCTCGCGAGGGTAATGTTTAAATTATATATTAAAATATATATTAACGATAGTTATAAGGATATAATAATAATAAAATTATAATTATAATTATAATTATAACCCGAATAAGATTATAAATATAAATAGAATATATTAATAAAGCGAGAGCCTGTACGAGAAGAGTCGAGGTACTAAATACGTATTTTATTAATTTACGCGGAAAGATAATATAAAAAGAATATTAAAAAAAGAAAATTTAATAGAAAATTTAAAAATAGTAATTTTGGATCTAAGATCTTAAATCCGTAATTATCTACTAGTATCGAGTAACTCGCTAAGATTATATAAAGTACTATAATTATATTAATTTAATTTCGGTTTTAAATTATATTAATTTACGAAATTTAAATATATACGTAATTCCTCCTCAAGCTAGCGCGGTATCATAGATTATATAATTTACTATATTACTAAAATATATATTTAACTATATATTAATATTATTTAGACTAACTTATTCTAATTTATTTAAAATTATTCAAAATTATCCGAAGTACTAAATACGTATTTAGTAACCTTAGACGAAAGTAGGTATTAAATCGATCTCTAAGACTAGTATATAAACTAAATAAATCTACGCGCCTTTTTTATCCTATTCGATAGAATACTAGTTTATTACTTTATTAATATAAGTTATAATTATAAATAAAATAAATATTAAATTATAGTACCTAGGGTATATATAGTAATATAAAAGTAAATATATAAATTTAGTAAAGATCTCTATTATTTAATAAAAGAATTCATCTCTAAGGAACTCTAGGAGCTAGGAGTAACTAGCTACTTTAGAGTAGTAGCGAGGATCCGTTATAATCGATAAATATACCGTAGTAAATTAATTACCGGAAATAGCGCTTTGCGTAGGCTTTAAAGAAGTATCGCGCTCTATTATATATTCGGCCAGAACTACTATTAATTAGGACAGGACATCTTGGTCCTATCGATAAGAATCCTATCTTTAGGGTATATTAAAGTAGTATTATTCCGGTTATAGTTTTATAATAAAAGTTTATTTAATAATATACTTTATACGATAGAATACTATATAAATAAAATATCTACGATATTTTAAAATAATATTATCCTCGCTATAACCTTATAAGGAAAAATCTATTTAGTATTATATAATATATAATAAAATAATAACTCTAGAGTATATTAATATAGTATTATTATAATTATAACTCTATAAGGAATAGTTTATTTTATAGTATATAATATATAGTATAATAGTAGCTAGAAGCGTACGCGATATTATATTAAATATAGTAATACTTTATAGTTTAGATAATCTCTTTTATAATTCTCTCTTTATATTATTTTAATATAAGAGTAATATATTTATTTCTCTAATATCTAATTAGCTCGCTTATTTTTAGTATAAATATTATATTTAAAAATTAAAAATAGTAAAAGTATCTAAAGTTCTTTAATAGACTCCGGAGATAATAATAACTATTATTAATTAAACTAGATAAACCGTTAATAAAATATTAATAAAATAGTAATAAATTATACTAGATTCTTATTTAGGAGAATAATTAAGTTACGCTAAGAAATTTAATTAAAATATATACTCCGTACTACTTTTAAACTAATAAGACTACGTAAGAGTAATTATAGGGCCACGAATAAAACTATTATTCGAAAGTTTATTTATTAAATTTATATATTATTTTATTAGATTTATATTAAATAGTTTATACTCTAGCCTTTTATAAACCTCGTAAAAAAGCCGCTTTATTCGTTTATATATATATTAATTAATTAATTAATTTATATACCTACTCTAGTAAAACTACTTTATTAGTAAAGGAGTTCCGCGAATTCTTTTTTAATAGGGTTACTAGTAGCGCCTACTAACTATTAAAGAAACCTTATCGGTTAAAAATTTTAATTTATTAATAATTTATTTTCTCTCTTTACTAGTTAGTAGCCGATAGTTATAATTATTCTAAAATATTATTTATTCTTCTCTCCGTTTTCTTTTTACTTTAGTTTCTTTAATTTTATTTATTTATCTTATAGGCCTATAGGCCGCTTTATTATAAACTTATTAAATAATCGATATTTACGATACTTCGGCTAGTAGTTTCTTCTTTTTCTTCCTCTTCTTTATAAATCTAGATATATTACTAGGTCCTAGTAGTAATTTAGATTATATTAACTATTCTTTAATAAAAGAGAATTAGTCGAGTTATCTCGTTTTTATTATTTATTAAATAGTTATATATATATCTTAGACCTACGTTAATATCTTTTTAAAATTATATATATTTATTTATTCTATTAACTTTATTTTATCGCTAGTTAATTCCGGGTAAAATAATAATATATACTTTATACTTTATTTTCTTTATCTATATTAATAACTAGCGTTATAGATTATCAATATCTTTATTCGGTATAAAAACTTATTTAGTCCGATTTTACTATATTTTAATTATATTATTATAAAGTTTTTAACCTTCTTTAATTAATTATAATAATTGAATTAATCCTCGAATAAATCTTTTTTTTAAACCGGGTTAATATTTTATATAAAAATCGTTCTTTTATAACTCTCTTATTTATTTAATTATTATTAACGGGCCTAATTTTTTACCCTTTAATTAATAACCTTAATATTTTAATATTCTTCGACGTTTTTAATTAGGTTTATCTAGTCTTTTCTCCTCTTTATAATTATAACTACTTTATATTATTCTTTAAATCTTAAGGCGCGAAGTATTTAGACTTTTTTTTCCATTATTAATATCGGAGATAATTTTCGCTAGGAATCGAACTTTTCTATACCGAAAAAAGATAAGACGAAAGTTAGGCTAATAGGATTTCACTATTTTAAAATTTTAGGGTTACGAAATTAATTAAAATAAAAAGAAATAAAAGTAGTAGAGATATAATTTAAAATACTAGGGTAGGGAGTAAACGCGGGTTACTAGCGCGTTTTAATATAACGAAGACGTTATAATAAAGAAATAAGACTAGTAATTAAATAAGAAAGTATAAAGGGGGTATAAAGACTTTAAAAGAATTAATAATAATTATAATAAAGATTATAAAAGATATAGAATATAAAAAGATATAATAGATAATATACCGCGGGCTATAATTAATATAGATCGCGCTAGGAATAATCTTTAATTATATATAAAAATTAATAGAAAAGCGTAGGCTCTAAGAGGCCTAAATAGATTTATTAAAATAAAAAGTTTAGGAATTTAGAGCGAGGAGTATACCTACGTTATTAATATAAAACTAGGTTAATATTACCTGTAGATATATATTTATCTTATCGAGATATATAGCCGAAACGAACCCTCCTCCCCTAACTATAGCGACTAGTAGAAAAGCGAAGTAGTTAATAATAAAAATAAATAATACTAAGGTTAGAGGATAATTTAGGAAAATAACTAATTTTTGATTAATTAAAATATTCCGGAACGGAGTCTACTCGGTAACGGAGTCGATTATCGAAGTAAAATAAATAATAAAAGAAGACTTTATTTTATACTATATAATAATAAAAGTAAGACGAGAGCTAGAGAAAATAATTAAATAAATAAAAAACGTTAACCCCTCGGCGAGAGTACTAAAATAAATTTATATAATAATAGTATATAACGTAAAGAAAGAGGCCGTCGATATAAATAATTAAAAAGCGGTAAGAAAAATATTAAAAAAAAAATTATAAGCTATACCCGGGATTAAATATTATAAATATAAAATAACTAGGATTCGCCTTTAAGCTAGACGAATACGGTTATAAAAAAAAATTTAATACTCTTTCTTAAGATCTCGGACCTAGATATAATAAATAAATTAATAGCGGACGGGTTCCTAGAAAGCGAATAACTATTATTATATAAAAAATAAAAGAGAATAAATAACCCGAGGTAATATTTTAATTATTAGGGGTACGATTATATAATCTTAATTTATAAAAACTAGCCTAAATACGGGATTTATATAGAACTCTATTAATTATACAAATATAATATTAAAAGCTCGAAGGAAAAGCGCTATATAGTTTAATCTAAATATTATAAATCCTAGAGTAAAATATATTTAGTTAAATAAAAAAAGATATACCGAATCTAATAAAGATTAGAGAATAAACCTAGGTAGTTTATAATATTACCGAGGATAATAACCTTAAGCTCCTAGGTATAATTAACTAGCGATAAATTTATATTAATATTAACTAGGGGTATAAGAAAGAGGAAAATAATAATAAATATAATTAATAAAATTTAAAATATTATTATTATATCTAGGAAGGTAGGGAGGCCGAGATAAAATAATAAATTAATAATAATACCTAGGTAAATAGTCTTCTAAATTTTAAATAATCTTTTAATAATAACGTTCGATTAACTAGACGAAAATCGGCTAGAATTAATACTACTAGGTAACTAAGAAATAAACGAGGAAATTACGAATATAATATTAATATATAATAAATTATAGTACCTAATTTAAAATCGTATAGTATAATATTAAAAAGGAATCGAAGTTAATAATAAAGTTACTCTAAAATAAGTAAATTAAAGATATTAATATTATAATTATTTAAAAACCTAATTAGAACCCTATTACCTAAATATTATATAATAATAGTATTAATTATTTCTATTTAGTATATAAAGGAGGCCTAAAGACCCGTATATATTTTTATATAAATAAAAGAATCGATATAAATAACTAGGAGCTAGTTTATTATAAAGGCGATTTATACTTTATAAAGATTATATTAAAAGAGCGAGGAAATAAAAAGGAATCTCGGTCGGATAAAATCGGAGAGGAGGAGGTTATTAATCGAGGAATCCTTTATTATAAAGAGATATAAATTTATAGTATATATAATTTATTATTAATATAATATATCTCGACCGATAATCCGTTAATATTATTACTACTAGAGGGAGCGTTAATAAAGGAAAATAAATATATATTTTTAAAGAATTTTAACCTTTATTACCCTAGCTAGAATAATACTAAACGATATATATATTATATTATAACCGATTATCTCCTAGGAATAATAAAGTCGAGGGAAATAAAACTAGAGTTATTAAAAATATCCGTTATATAAAAAGCCTAAGGATATAAAAATATAATCGATTTATTATTTCTTATAAAAAGAGTATACTAGGTTATAAATAACTTTATAATTTATAAAGATTTATATTATAACTCCGATTATAAACTAATAATAATAGAATTCGAGTAGGCGTAGGAAGGTATAATATTATATATTTATTATACCTAAAATAAGATTAAAGATAATATTATTTAAAAGAAAATATAATAGGGTATAAAGTCTTTTTATTAAATACTAGGAAAGCTAAAACTCGAAAATAAAAAAAATATTAATTAATACCTAAATAAGATAATAGGAGATTTCTAAAAAATTATCGAGTTTATAATCTTATAGGCCCGCCTATAGTAAGGATTTAAATTTTACTAGAACTCCCGCTATATTAAAACTATACTAAAGATAAAGAAATATATAAAAAATTTAAAATTAAATTAAAATATTTAAACGGAGGAGGCCCTAAATATAATAAATAATAAAAGAATATATATAATTCGAAAAATAAAGATATTTTTTTAATAAAAAAATATATATAAAGTCTCGCTAAAATCGACGGGAGTATAAAAACTCGTAAAATAAAAAAAGAAGAATTATAATAACTTTAAAGAGCTCCTTTAATTCCTAATTATTAAAAATAATAAGAGAGGGAAAGCTAGAGACTTTAAAAGTAAAATAAAAATCTTATAAAAAGTATTTTCCCCCCCTCTATTAATAATAAATTTAGGTAATATCGATAGAATAAGGTATTTAAAGCATTAAAATTAACTAGGAAATAATTATAATAAAAATATATAAAATAATATAGTATCTAACGGCCGATAAAGTATTAGGAATAACTAGAATCCTAAACCGATTCCTAAAAATTATAATAAAAACGGAAATAATAAATATTATTATTTATTTATTCTAGGTTTATTTTAAATAAAGATACTACCTAAAGTACTTTAAAGAGGTTAATATAATAATTTTTAAAAAATTAAAAAAAGGTAATTATTTAGAGCCAAAGTTATATAGGTTTATAATACTCCTTAATATATTTAGTAAAGCGCTAGAAATAATTATTTCTAGAAAATTAAATAATATAACGAAAAAGTACGAATTACTATTATTATAATAAATAAAAACTAGACGAAAGCGTTTAATAAAAACCGCGCTAGAGACTCTTATAAATATAGTATATACTATATAGAATTATAATAGAAACGGGAGGGGAAAGATAATAAACTTATTATTATTAAATATAATATAAATATTCGATAATATCTCGTATAAAAGACTATTATACGATTTACGAATAAAAGGCGTTCCGAGCGTAATTATTAATTAAATAATAAGTTTTTTATTAAATAAAATTATATCCGTAATATTTAAAGGAAGAATAAATATAATAAAGGAAATAATAACGGGTATCTTATAAAGATTATTTATTTTACCGGTACTCTTTCTATTCTTTAATATATTATTAATTAAAGAGTATATTAAAATAAATCTATTAATATAAATTAAAGAATTTATAAATAATATTTATTTACTCATATAACGAGAGTATAAAGAAGAACTATACGAATTTAGGACGGGCCTACGATATTTATTTAAAATAAACGATTATTTACGGAGTATTATTTACCCTCTAGAATTATAAACTAGTTTATATATCTCGAACGCCGAAGAAGTTTAATATAGAAATAGCGATAAATTTTAAAAACGTAGTTATCGAATCTAAAGCGAGTATTAGGGTTTTAGGGCTATATATCGATTTAAAATTAAAATAAGAACTATACCTAACCTAAATTAAAACTAGGGCGATTAATTAAAACCGCGTTATAAAATACCTAGCCGGTTCGATATAAGGCGCTACCTTCGCGAAATATAAAATAATATATAATATAATAATTAAACTAATATTAACGTTTACGGCTCCGATATAATATTAATTAAAAAGAATAACGGAGGCTATAAAGAGATATATAAAGATATTAATAATTATCTAGAATAATTACTTTAAAATAGTTTTAAAAGTATTTAAAACTACCCTAATTCTAGTATTTAAAGTTAAATTAATAATTATGTCAATCGACCTCTAATTAAACTATTTAGTAATATAATATTAAATAAATCGAGGGACCTATTTAATTATAATTATAAAAAATATATAAATCTAGAATAAACTCTAGCGTAGAGGAGGTAGGTAACGATAAATATCTTTAATACTAATAACGGAAAAAGAAACCTAGGCGCTTCGTACTCTAGGATTTAAAGAATAATATAAAATAACTATAAATATAAGGAGGAGAAAAGACTAGATAAATCTAATCAAAAATATTAAAGAATATTAAAATATTAAGGTTATCGACTAAAGAGTAAAAAACTAGGCCCGTTAATAATAACTAAATAAATAGGAGAGTTATAAAATAATAATTTTTAAATAAACTATTAACCCGGCTTAAAAGGGGGATTTATTCGGTAACTAATTTAATTATTATAATTAACTAAAAAAGGCTAAAAGCTCTATAATAATATAATTAAAATATAATAAAATCGGATTAAATAAATTTTTATACCGAATAAAAATATTTATAATCCGTAGCGCTAGTTACTTATATAAATAAAGGAAATAAAGTATAAAGTATATATTATTATTTTACCCGGAATTAGCTAGGGATAAAACGAAGTTAATAAAATAAATAGATAAATATAATTTTAGGAAGATATTATTATAGGTCTAAAATATATATATAACTACGCGGTAAATAATAAAAATAGGATAACTCGGTTAATTCTCTTTTATTAAAGAATAACTAATATAATCTAAATTATTATTAGGACCTAATAATATACCTAGACCTATAAAGAAAAGGAAGAAAAGAAAGAAACTACCGGCCGGATAATCGTAGATATCGATTATTTAATAAATTTATAATAAAGCGGCCTATAGGCCTACGAGATAAATAAATAAAATTAAAGAACCTAAAGTAGAAGAGAAACGGAAGGAAGGATAAATAATATTTTAAAATAATTATAATTATCGGCTACTAACTAGTAAAAAGAGGAAATAAATTATCGATAAATTAGAGTTTTTAACCGATAAGGTTTCTTTAATAACTATTAGGCGCCGCTAGTAACCCTATTAAAAAAGTATTCGCGGAACTCTCTTATTAATAAAGTAGTTTTATTAGAGTAGGTATATAAATTAATTAATTAATTAATATCGGAGATATTTATTACTATTTACCTCCCTTATACTAAAGTTTATTTTAGATTCTTATATTTTCTATAAATATAATTAAATAGGTCCCTCGATTTATTTAATATTATATTACTAGGCGGTCTAACTAGAGGTTAATTAATACGATTACCGATTTAGTTTTAAATATTAGAATTAAAATAGTTTTAAATACTCCTAGAACCGTCCTAAAATAATTATTCTAGATAATTATTAATTTCTTTATATATCTCTTTATAACCTTCGTTATTCCTTTAAATTAATATTATATTAAAGTCGTAAATATTAATATTTATCTAAATATTATATTATATATTATTTTATACTCCGCGAAGATAGCGTCTTATATCGAATCAACTAGGTATTTTATAACGCGGCTTTAATTAATCGCTTTAGTTTTAATTTATGCTAGGTATAATCCCTATTTTAACTTTAAGTCGATATATAGTCCTAAGATCTTAATATTTATTTTAAATTTAATAAATACGTTCCTAAAGTCTATCGTTATTTCTATATTAAATCTCTTCGGCGTTCGAGATATATAAATTAACTCGTATTTCTAGGGGGTAAACGATACTTTATAAATAATTATTTATTTTAAATAAATATTATGAGCCCGTTTTAAATTCGTATAGTTCTTTTTTATACTCTCGCTATAGGCGAGTAAATAAATATTATTTATAAATCCTCCGACTTATATTAATAATTCTATTTTAATATATACCTCGATTAATAATATATTAAAGAATAAAAAAAGTATTAGTAAAATAAACGATCTTTATAAAATACCCGTTATTATTTTCTTTATTATACTCGTTCTTCCTCTAAATATTACGGATATAATTTTATCCGATTTAAAATTTATTATCTACCTTATAGGGGCTCTACGAGTATAAGATTTAGAGTTAAATATCTATTAACTCTATTTATGAAATAGTTGAGATAAAACATTTAGTCGAAATTGATTACATCTTGGCTACTCAATAATATAAACTATATATTTAACTCAACTATAAAGCAAATACTATTTCGTACAAACTTGTATTTTTTACTTATTAAGATTAGGCGAAACTATTATTGATATAGTTTCAACAACTATTTTTAATTAT